>Ga0102941_1000047_pt1 | contig 40875 bp, 30 predicted proteins | sample SalPonR2_C_D2_MG_FD_79281 | JGI IMG/M metagenome (GOLD analysis project Ga0102941, IMG submission 79281) | Salt pond soil microbial communities from South San Francisco under conditions of wetland restoration - Salt Pond MetaG R2_C_D2_MG | ecosystem: Environmental > Aquatic > Marine > Intertidal... | reverse complement strand
TTTGCAACTGGATATTATTTATATGCAAATTTTGGCCCTGCAATTATCTGCACAATACTTGGTGGAGCTAGTTTTATCTACTTGTTTAAAAAATTGCCAGAACTGGAAATGTTATAAAAAGACGATCCCCGGAGCTGAATTGCTTCGGGGATATAAATTTAACTGTATTGATATGTTGATTTTACACTTTGTTATTTAAAAGAAAAATATATTGAAATAAGATAAATTCATAATTGGATCCAATTTTGTTATCTGGAGAGAAAAATAACAATGAAAATATCTCACGGTATAAAGTAGTAAAATGTAGTAATATGATAAAATTAAACTAGAATATCTTATGCAGGTTAAAAATTATTAGGCTTGTTATCTCAAAAGATAAAATTGGTTTTCTAATCACATGTAATAAGTACTCAAAAAATCAAAAAAACAAATTATCAATAAAATATAGCAGTATGGAAATCAGAGATACATTTCTAAGGAAAAATAGTTCCATAAAAAATAATAATAATTGTTTCTTAAAAAGTTTAATTTCTATTATTAGAAGAGTTTTACCGGAGACTTATGTTGAGGAATCTAAGGATATTGTAATCAGTTGAATAATAGGGAAATACAAGTATATATGAATCATCTAGAAAATTAAAATTCACTTGTTACACGACTATCAATAATTAGTTCATCAAAAAATTAGATTTTTTTAATTGATATGATATTATTGAATTATTGCGTTATTAACTTATATGCAAAATATAGAATTAATGAGAGTAAATGAAGAATTAAATACAAATCAAGGAGAGGGATTGTGGCTAAGGATAAATATATTAAAAAACTGAAAAACGAAATTGAAACTCTCAAGAGAGAAAATAAGGCACTAAAAAGAGAAAAAAATAGATTTAAGTTTATTTTTGATTCTATTGAAGAAGCAATAATTATAATAAATTCTGATAGAAAGATAGAAAAGATGAATTCTACAGCGGAAAAATTAATAGGGTGTAAGAAAGATAATTCTATAGGTAAACCAATAAGAAAAATATTTAAGAGTATAAATACGGATAAACAAAAAGAAGTTAAAAATACTGTGGATAAAGTATTAGAAAAAGGAAAAACTGTAGGAGTTTCCAATCATACCCTTCTCATATCAAAAAATGGAGATGAATATCATATTTCTTATTCCGCTGCTCCTATTAAGAATAACGCGGGAAATATTAAGGGAGTAGTTCTGGTATTTCGAGATATCACTGAAAAATACAAAATGCAGCAACAAATACAGAAAAGTAAAAAGAAATACAAAGCACTATTTGAGCATACTGGTACTGCAACTGTTATAATTAATAGTAATTCAATAATAGAACTTGTAAATAAAAGATTTGAAAAATTATCCGGATATTCTAAGGTTCAAATTGAGGGAAAGAAAAGTTGGCCTGAGTTTATTGTAGAAGAAGACCTAAAAGGAATGAAAAAATTCCATGAAAAGAAAAAATTAAGTATGAACTCTTCTGACCAATACGAATGTCGATTTGTAGATAAAGATGAACAAATTCATAATATGATAATTGTAGAAGGTAGGATTCCAAATTCAAATAAATATGTAGCTTCTTTAATTGATATCACTGACAAGAAAAGAGTAGAAAAAAAACTTAAAGAAAATGAAAAGAAATATAGAAGATTAATTGAATCAACAGGAGATTTTATTTTAATCCATGATGATAAGGGTATCATTCAGTTCGTAAATAGGTCAACAGTTGAATATAGTGGCTACAATAAAGAGGAACTAATTGGTAAACATATTAGAGAATTAATACCAAAAGAAGAATTGAATGATCTACATCGACGAAAAAGAGAAAGATTAGAAGAAGAGTATGAAGGAAGATATCATTTTGAGTGTCCCATACTGATGAGGGATAACAAAAATATATATATGGATGTCCAAACAACACCAATTTATAAAGAAGAAGATTATAATGGTGAACTAGTAATAGCGAGAGATATTACTCAGCGTAAAAAAATTGAAAAAGAGAAAAAAGACCTTAGAGAACAGCTATATCAAAAACAAAAAATGGAGTCTATCGGTACCCTTGCAGGAGGAGTTGCCCATGATTTTAATAATCTTTTGACTGTTATTATTGGAATGTCCGATTATGCCAAAAAATTAAATGATGATCCCAAAGTAGAGAATAGTCTCAAAGAAATCAATGAAGCAGGAGAAAAAGCTGCTAAGTTGACTGATCAGTTATTATTATTCAGTCGTGAAAAAGATACTGAGTTTGAAAGGGTAGATCTTAATAAAACTATTTTAGATTTACAAAAAATGTTAGAAAGGTTAATAAGCGAGGACATAGAAATCCATGATAAATTTGAAGAAGACCTCTGGGCAATCAAAGGAGATGTAGGACAACTTGAACAGGTTATTACGAATCTCGTTATTAATGCAAGGGACGCAATGCAAAATGGAGGGAAATTATATTTAAAAACTCGGAATCTAATAATTGATGAAGAAAAAGCCAGGAAAGTCCGTGAATTACAGCCAGGTAAATATGTTTTACTTGAAGTAGAGGATACTGGTGAAGGAATGAAAGAAGATCTACAGGATAAAATATTTGATCCTTTTTTTACTACTAAAAATAGAGCCGAAGGTACTGGAATGGGACTCTCTGTTGTACATGGGATAATAAAAAACCATGAAGCAGTAATAAATGTCTATAGTGAACCTGGGGAAGGTACAGTCTTTCGAATATATTTTCCAGCTTTATTAAAACAAGACCAAACTGAAATGGGAAAGATTGAAAGTGAGAATGTAGAGCAGTATTCAGGCAACGGTGAGACTTTGCTTGTTGTAGAGGATGAAAAAGCTGTACTTGGTTATCTTGTAAGCGTTCTCTCGGACTACAATTATAAATTTCTAAGTGCCACAAATGCAGAAGAAGCTCTAGAAATATTTGAAAAGAATAAATGTAAGATTGATTTATTAATTTGTGATATAGTATTACCAGGGATGAATGGATTAAATCTGTCAAATAAATTAAAAGAAGAAAAAAAGAACTTAGATATAATTTTAAGTAGCGGCTATTCCGATGATAGAATTTCTCAGGATGAAATAGATAAAAAAGGTTACAAGTTTGTTAGAAAACCATTTGATATGGAAAAATTGCTCAAAACAATACATGATACGTTATCTTAAATTTAAAGTAAAATTATTGGTACTGAATAATTTATTGTCTATGAAGTTTCTCATTTTTCTGAATTCAGAATTAGCTAGATAAAACTAAATTACTAGATATGGATATTGTGTGTTTTTCTATCTTTTTTTACTTTTGCACTCAATATCTTGCATGATTTCATCAAGTCCTATTTCTAAATAGCGTGTTGGATTTTTTATAGTTTTTGTGGTTTCGGCATATTTGTTTAAAGGTATGATATTTTCAACTCCTGTAAAAGTATTGAACTTGCTACTTCCACAAAGCAAATAAACAGGAGAATTATTCTGATTTCCTAGTTTAATAATTTCTGAAACTATTTTTCCTTTTTCAGTTTGTGTGTCAAGTTGTCCTTCTCCTGTTATGATTGCCAGGGCATCCTTAATTTTATTTGGAAAATTAAGGATATCTAGAATGTATTTACTCCCGCTCTTAAGATTAGCATCAAGAAAAGCAACCAGACCGGCTCCCAATCCGCCTGCTGCGCCCGCTCCGGGGATATTTTTGACAGATTTGTGCAATTGCTTTTCAATAATGCGATTTAAATTCTTCATATTTTTCTCCATTTGAGATAAATCTTGTTCTCGGGCTCCTTTTTGTGGAGCATAGGTGTAAATAGCTCCATTTTTTCCTAAAAGAGGATTATTGACGTCGCAGGCAACTTGAAAGGTGCAATTATTAATTGTCTTTTGCATAGTTTGGAGATTTATCTTCTCCAAATTTTTAAGCAAAGTATTAGTCATAGATTTTTCAATTCTATTTCCATCTTTATCAATAAAGTGGGTTCCAAGAGCTTGAGCCATTCCAGCCCCACCATCACATGTGGCAGACCCTCCTATTCCCAGTACAAATTCATTTGCTCCTTGATTAATTGCTGCATTAATGAGTTCTCCCAGTCCATATGTAGTTGTATGCAAAGGGTTCTGTTGTTCTTTGTTAATTTTCTGTAGACCAGAGGATTGAGCCATCTCAAGATAGGCTGTATTTCCTTTAATCCCAAATTTGGCTTCAATATTCTGACCCAGGGGACCCGTTACTATTTCAGTGATCAGTTCTAGATTAAGATTCTCCGCTAAAATATCTAAAAAACCTTCTCCTCCATCTGAAACAGGTAGCGGTTCAGGAGTATATCTGGGATAATTTTTACTCATATAATTTGTCATTATATCGCAGATTTCAAGTGAATTTATACTTCCTTTAAATGAATCAGTAGCAAGTATGATTTTACTTTTATACATATTTACTCCTTTTTATATAAAATGTAGATTTTACCTTCAAAATGAATGATAATGAATTTTTAATAACACCCTATATTTATGTTTTTTTGGTAATTATGAAATTTATATTCAAACTTTAGTTTAGTGTATTATAAATTAATTTTAATAATTTCTCCATATTATAGGGTTTTTTAATAAATTTATACCCTAGTTCCTGCAATTTCTCTTGTTCAATTTGATTATTAGAATAACCGCTACTTAAAATAATGTTTATATTACTTGTATTTGACTGGATTGTTTTGGCTAATTCTATTCCATTTATCTTAGGCATAACTATATCACTTATTAACAAATTTATATCATCTTTAAGGTCCCTAAAAATTTCAAGAGCCTCTTTTCCATTAGGTGCGCTATAAAAATTATAGTTGTAGTCGGAAAGAATATTTTCAATACTTCTTAAAACAGATTTATCATCTTCAACAAGAAGAATAGTTTCATTATTTCCCGAATACTGCGAGATGTCATGTGACTTAACATTGGTGTCATTTTGATTTAGAGTTTCCTTGGCTATAGGGAAATAAATTTTGAAAGTAGTACCTTTTTCAATTTCACTATTGACATTAATAAAGCCATTGTGAGTTTTAACTATTCCATGAACAACGGATAGCCCCATACCTGTACCTTCCTGTCTACTTTTTGTCGTAAAGAAGGGATCAAACATTTTCTCCTGAGTTTCTTGGTCCATCCCCTGACCTGTATCTTCTACTTCAAGAAGAACATATTCACCTGGTTCCAGTTCTTTAATCTCATTTGAAGTGGATTTATTTATATGAATATTTTTAGTAGTTAGGTACAGTTCACCACCTCCAGGCATTGCATCACTTGCATTTATTATCAAATTGATTAAAACCTGGTCAATCTGGCTTTGGTCGGCTTTTATATTCCAGAGGTTCTCTTGTAGATTATTTGTCACTGAAATATTTTCATTGATTAATCTATCCAACATTTTTTGCAAATTTTTAATAATTGTGTTTAAATTGAGTATCTCAAATTCAGTATCTTTTTCTCGACTGAATAATAGCAATTGATCTATCAAATCTGCTGCCTTGTCTGCTGAATCAAGAATATTTTCCAGATACGAATAAATTGGGCGAGAGCTATCTATCTGGTCTTTTACTAAATCAGTCATTCCCATAATTACTGTTAATAAATTTTTAAAATCGTGAGAAATTCCTCCGGCTAGCGTACCTATCGATTCTAACTTTTGTTTTTGATAAAGTTGTTGGCGCAATTTTTCTTTCTCTTGTTCTGCTTTTTTACGTTTCGAGATATCTTTTGTGATTGAAACAAAGCCAATGGGGTTATCAGAAGAATTTTTGAGCACACTAACTGATAATTCTCCTGGAAATTTTTTGCCATCTTTCGTAATAAATGTATACTCAATATCTTTAAGTGATCCTTCTCTTAAAGTCTTTTGAGCAAATTTTTTGGCTTTTTCACGCTCTTCCGGGGCTATAAATTTAACTGAACTTTTACCGATTAAATCTTCTTTGCAATCATAATTATGCATATCCATGGCAACTTGATTACATTCAATTATTTTGCCCCTTAGGTCTGTGACAGTAATTGCATTTGGTGATGAAGCTAATATTTGTTTCATCTGTTCTTCGCTATTATCAATCTGTTGACCAGTATTTATTCCTTCTGGGATATCTATTATCAGTTCTTCGTTTTTACCCTTCTCGTCAAGGGAACAATTAGTTTTGCGCTTTTGATCATTAAAATTAGAGTCTGAGTTTTTATTGGCTTCTTCTACCATTATAAGTTCCTTTTGATTGTAAAAATATTTGTAGCCCAAAATGTATCAATAAATCATTTTTAATTCAAATAATATTTTCTGAATCTGGGTTGGGATTGAAAGGAAGAGTAATAATTAGAGAGAAACAAATATAAATTGTGGCTACCTAAATTTACAAGGAAAGCTCAGAGAATTTTCTGTAATTGTTATATTAAAGTAATAATTTTTTTATTACATGATGGTCTCGTAAAAAGAGCCGCTCGTGTCATGGACATCTCTTTGAGGCAAAGACGCAACGGCGCAAAGTAGTTTATTGTCAGGCTATTATAAGTTAACAGTTTAACTTCAAAGAATACAACCTATTATAGCAGATAATATTTCTATAACACTACTTTTACGAGTTTATCATTACATTTCCTTTACTATTTTTGTATTCGAAAATATTAAAACTTAATTTTTTTTAATTCTACAAAAATTATTGAACCATTTTTTCATATAGCAAGAAAAATGATAAATTTTAAAGACTCACTCCTTGTAATTTCATTTATCGTTTCATTTATCGACTGCATTATTTCATGTAAAATCAAGCTAGCAACATTAATAGGAATGATTAATGAAATTATACTAGGTTGAATAGATGTTAACAGAAAGAATATGGGTATAATAATTATAAAATTGAAAATCAGTAAATAATTTCCAATCGACCGGAAATTTATTTAATTTTGAAATAGATATTTTAAAATGAAAGGGAGGAGTAAAATTGGAAATCTATCAAATTAATGCATTTACAAAAAATGGACAAGGAGGTAATCCTGCTGGAGTAGTATTAGGAACAAAAACTTTGGATAGAAATGCTATGTTAGAAATTACTCGAAAATTAGGATACTCTGAAACTGCCTTTGTGTTTGATTCGTCACTAGCAGATTATAAAGTACGGTTTTTTACTACTGTTGAAGAGATTGATCTATGTGGACACGCTACTATAGCTACATTTAATTTATTGAGGGACTTAGATTACATTCAGTCTGGTTTGATAACCCAGGAAACCAGAGCGGGGATATTGGAGATTGTAATCAAGGACGATTATGTATTAATGCAACAAAATAAACCTATTTTTTCAGAAAAATTGACCCATGACGAAATTCAAAATGCATTTGAAAATACTTTGCCTGGTTCAAAACTAAATAAACCTATACAAATTGTATCGACTGGTATAAGAGAGATATTTTTGCCCATGAATGATATACAAGCCTTAAATGAATTACAACCAAATTATGAAATCATGACTTCTTTAAGTGAAAAATACGAAGTGGCTGGTCTTCACGCTTTTACGGAGAATACCTCAGAGAATTGCGATGCTATTTGTAGAAATTTTGCTCCAAGATATGGTATAAAAGAGGAAGCGGCTACTGGTACTGCTAATGGTGCTTTGGCCTGTTATTTAAATAAATATAGTGAAGATCCCAAACAAAATTATAAATTTGAACAGGGGTATATGCTTGAGAGACCTTCAGAAATTATGGTCAAATTAAAATTAAAAGAAAATCAAGTTCAAAATGTATATGTAGGAGGAAGTGCTGTTCAAATAGATAGCTAAGAGATTTTATATTTTTCGCCTGTGACACTAAAAAAGCTGTTTTTAGGAAAAATATTAGAATATTTATATACTATAAATACTTGTTAAATCGTTATTTCATTATGTCTTTTCTTCCTTATAAAAAGTCTGCTCAATATAATGGTAGTTAGGTTTGGGCAGCATCCCTTCTCTTTAAATAATCAAAACTTGCGAGGTTTGTTTTTTATAAGTAATTGTTTTATAAACATGAAAGATTTACAGTAAGGATCTCTGTTATGATTGTGTTGCAATATATTTTTTTAAATATTGTGAGAGAAATTTTTCTGGTACACTCAGGTCCCCTGTAAGTGAATCTCTATAATAAATAATTGTATTCAACAAAAGATGTTTGTACTTTTTATTGTAAATTCTAAATAAAGAAGAAAATTTATGGGTGAATTAAATAAATTGTTAGATATAATGCGAAAAGGGAATTATGATCCTCAATACAATAATCATCACTATTTGTCCTATGAAGTAGACAATGCGATCGATAATGTTCAAAAGTTAGCAAAAACGCTTGAAAATGAAAATACTTACAAACAAGGGTTAAGATTTGCTAAGATGGGATTGTATCTTTCTATATTTGAAGATTCAAATTCAAAAATATTTTTTGATAAAGCCAGAAGTATCCTATCTGAATTAAATACAGATAAGAGTGAGAAATTAAGGAATTATTTGGTCAGTTATGATATAGAAACTCCTATTGATCTGGAAGGGCAAAAAGTAGATTCGAATTTTAAAGTTTTTTGGGGCGGGAAATGGAGGAAAGAAAATTTTGACCGGGCATTAAAAGATTTTAATAAATTAAGGAAAGATGCCTGGCGCAATCTATTCAATAAAAGACAATTTTTCAGTCAGGATATGGAAGAATGTCTTAAATCAACGCTAAGTAGTCTTAATAAAAAGCAAGAAAGATTTGAATATGAACTAACAGAGCTGAAAGATGATTATCAAATCAAAAAGAATAAATTACAGAAACGTTTGGATAAACATAAAAGATCAATAAAAAGGAAAATAAAGGAAAAATTTTTACATAATTACCAAAAAAATGAATTACTTAAATTAGCTAAAATGTCTTCGGAGGAACTGAAAAAAGTTCCGGAGGAAAAGAAGGAACTTGTCAAGAAACTGCAAAGCCATTATAAAAATATAAAAGAGGACATAGAGCAAGCGGAATCAGAAACAAGAAAAAAGATAATCACAGAGATGGAAAATAATGAAAAAGAATACAAACAGAAAGTACAATCTATAAAAAGTGATTACAAAGATTCTATGGATATGAGACAGGAATTTTTTGATGAAATTCGCGGAGACAAATTGGCTTCCTATTTTGGAAAAGATTTTATAAAAATATTTGGGGTGTATGGAAGTAATTTTGATACAGATAAACTCTGGGAAAAATTTATTGACCTGGAGTATCTAAATAAAGGGATCCAGGAATCATATAATAGATTGGTCGCAAAATTGAAGCGAAAAATAGACGAATTTCAGGATCGATATAATGATTTTATTGCTCAAATTGGTCAACAGTTAGAAAAAATTAAGTGATCATTTTTCTTGCCCAAGTATACCTATCCCAAAAAAGTATTGTTTAATACAAATGGCTTTTTTAAAATACCTATTAATTTGAGTCGAAAATAGAGAATTGGTTATAAAGGAGAAAAAATGGACAATAAAGTTAAAATGGATCTAAGTAATATAGATGAAATTTTTCCAGAAGATCTCGATGAAGCACAAAAGGCTGAAGGAAAGACACTCTTCTTGAAAAAATTAGCAGAAAAATTACATTCCTATTACGGCGGAAAAATCCAAACAGGTTTAAAATCTGGACTTTATGGTTTTAATTGGTTTAATGTCTGGTATACACCCGGCGTATCAGAAATATCCACTACGATTCGTGATGATAATGAACGCTCTTTTGAATTGTCAAATCGAGGTAATTTAGTTGGAGTAATAAGTGATTCTACACGTGTGCTGGGTGATGGTGATGTTACTCCTCCAGGGGGATTGGGAGTGATGGAAGGAAAATCGTTTTTGATGAAATATTTAGGTGGAGTAGATGCTTTTCCGCTTTGTATGGATAGTAAGGATGAGTCAGGTGAAAATGACCCTGATAATATGATCGAATTTGTGAAGCGAGCTCAGCATAGTTTTGGTGCGATTAATCTGGAAGATATTTCTCAACCGAATTGCTATAAAGTGCTGGATACACTTCGGGAAGAATGTGATATTCCTGTCTGGCATGACGATGCTCAGGGTACTGCCTGTGTAACCCTGGCCGGATTGTTGAATGCTTTGAAATTAGCAGAGAAAAAATTATCTGAAGCGAAAATTGTACTATATGGAGCTGGAGCAGCGAACACTTCTATTGTAAGGATTGCTATCAAGGCGGGAGCGGATCCTGATAATATTATTGTTTTTGATTCCAAAGGGTCTCTGAATGATGATCGGGATGATTTATTAAATGATTGTAGAAATGATAGAAAACGTAATCTATGTCGACAAACCAATCCTCAAAATATTCAGAGTAGAGAAAAAGCTTTTGAAAATGCTGACGTATTAATAGCTCTTTCTGCTCCTGGACCTGATACGATCAAGCAAGACTGGATTAGTCGAATGGCTGAGAAAGCAATTGTTTTTGCTTGTGCTAATCCTGTTCCTGAAATATATCCCTATGCAGCAAAAGAAGCTGGAGCTTTTATCACTGCTACAGGCAGAGGCGATTTTGCCAACCAGGTCAATAATTCACTCGGCTTTCCAGGTATACTCAAAGGTGCCTTGAGTGTGAGAGCCTCCAAGATAACTGATAAAATGGCCATTGTTGCTGCTGAATCTTTAGCTGAATTTGCGGAGGACAAAGGGCTAGATACAGATTATATTATTCCAGATATGGAAAATCTAGAATTATTTGCCAAAGAAGCAGCGGACGTAGCACAGCAGGCTATTGAGGATGGTGTTGCCAGAAAACAATTATCCTGGCAGGAAGTTTATGATAAAGCAGAAGAAGATATAAAAGCTGTTCGTAAAAAAATGGAAATTTTACAGGACCAAGGTCTCATCAAACAACCTGATGAAAAACTTCTTGATGAAGCTCTCCAATGGACAATAGATCAAATTCAAGAATAGAATTATTTAATATGGAAACCGGTAAGCAGAAGACAGGAAAAAATATATCGTCCTGAACTAAGTTGGCACTTTCAGAAAAGGGAGTCAATTTATGTCTAAGAGAAATTCTCTAGTTACTAAGTTTCAACTTGGTAAACAGGTATATTAAAAAGTTTCGGCATCTATCACTGCTAAACAGAGAAACCCTTATTCAATAGATTTTATTTCCTAATGGGGATTATAATCTATCTGATAATCGGTAGGTTATCACTATCAGAAATACGTATGACTTGAGAAAGATAAAAAGTGGCTGCTGAATTTACTTATTACAGGATAATAGAAATATTATTTGCAGGAGGAATACTTGATGTTTTCTTTATTGCATTTCAAACCAGCAGGCTTTCAGATATTTTATCTTGCCAGGCAGGAGCCTGGTAAAGAGATGGGGAAAGGTATACATAAAATCTGATTTTTATTGTTGAAAATTGGTTGTAATACTAACCACAGAACAAGATTATACGAAATAATCTGAATCGCAAATGCGTTTCCAAATTGAATTTGGAAACAAACGGTACTTTTTTTCTAGTTACTAAGTTGCACTTAGTCACTAATTTGGGTTAGAAACTTAGTTTCGAATTATTCTTGTAGGATCAAGCAGATCTTTAGAATATTAGTAGAAGCAACTGATTTATTAGAAGGGAAGACAAATAAAGATATATAGATAAATATTACGATTTTAGAAGATTTTTTATAGAAGAATACCTAAAATACCTAAAACTTGGGTAGATGAGTAAAATTAGATATAAAAAACCTTCCAGGGTCTTATGACCTGGAAGGCTTGCTAAAAAATTAGTACAAAATTTTAAAGATCGACAAATGCATTTAAGCTTTAATTACATTTGCGACTTTCTTACCACCAGATTTATTTTGGAATTTGACAATACCATCTTCTAAAGCAAATAAAGTATCGTCGCTGCCACGCCCTACATTCATACCTGGATGTATTTTTGTTCCTCTTTGACGCATAATAATGGAACCAGCTTTAACGAACTGTCCACCGTATCTTTTGACTCCTAATCGATTCGATTCACTGTCGCGCCCATTTTCTACTGCGCCAACTGCCTTCTTATGAGCCATTTGATACCCCTATTATTTAAATGATTATTAACTAAAATCCTCTACTTCTATCACACTATAGTGCTGGCGATGTCCCCGTTTGGATTTGTTTCTTAGTCTTCTTTTCTTTTTGAAGACAATGATCTTTTTTCCTTTAGTATGTTCTACAACTTCAGTTTTGACTTCAACATCATCAATATAAGGTTGCCCAATCTTAACTTCATCGCCATTTCTCATATACAGAATTTTATCAGCAATATATTCGCTTCCCTCTTCATAATCTTTTAATTTGGGGACATTGACCTGTTTACCAGGTTCAAGGATTATTTGCTTTCCCGCGATTTCTGCAATTGCATAATTTTCTCTATTACGCATACAATTAGTACTCCCTTTTTTAGAATATCGGCCAAATTTATGAACTGCTCAATTTATTGTCAAGTTAATATTTCGAAGTTATGTCTTTTTTGTCTTTTTTAGTGATGACTTTGAATTCATCAATATTTACTTTCGTATCTTCGACAATTTTTACTCGCATAAAGTTTTTAAGCTGAATTTTTTTGAATAAATGCTTGTTGTGCTCATTAATAAAATGGGCTAATTCTGGATGAATATGCAGATTTAGAAAACGACCTGTTTCTTTTGAAGCTTGAAATCTCTTGAACCAGTTTTCAATTCTGGTAACTAAAGAGGCTTTAGATGGTATTCTTCCAGAACCGTGACAGACAGGACATTCTTCGCTGATAGTAAATGTCAAATTTTCACCGGTTCTTTCCCTTGTCATCTCAAGTAGGCCAAATTTTGAAATTTTTGCTACGGCAACTTTGGCTTTATCTCTATTCAATTCCTTTTTGAGCTCATCATAGACTTTCTTTTTATTCTTATTTCTTGACATATGGATAAAGTCAATGACAATTAAGCCCCCAATATCTCTCAAATTGAGCTGCCGTGCAGTTTCCCGGGCAGCCAGCAAGTTTGTTTTGGTGGATATTTGTTCCTGGTTACTGGTATTCACACATTTGCCACTATTCACATCTACAGTAGTCATTGCTTCGGTATGTTCAATTACAACAAAGCCACCATTATCGAGCCATATTTTTTTGCTTAATGATTTATCTAGTTCTTTTTTGACATCATATTTGTAAAAAAGTGGCGTCTCTTTCGGCTTATAATGTTTCAGGTGATCCAGGTGGTTAGGCGCGACATGACTAATGTAATTTTTTAATTTTTTATAGAGTTTTTTATCGTCTATGACAATTTCATCCACGTTCTCGGTTAGAAAATCACGAATAACTGCTGTTGCACTGGCTACATCTTTAAAAACCGGGGTCCCTAATTCACTATTTCGGGCTCGTTTTTTGGTGGATTTCCATGTATTGACTAAATAATTGAGATCGTTTTTTAAAGTCTTATGCCCTTTGGAACGGCCGACAGTTCGGACAATAACTCCATATCCTTTAGGCTTTATCTTTCCGATTAATTTTTTAAGTCTTTTGCGTTCTCCTTTATCACTAATGTTTTTAGAAACACCAATGTAGTTTGCAAAAGGTACCAGAACCAAAAATCGACCAGGAATAGTAATATCTGTAGTAACACGAGCACCTTTTTGATCAAAAGGCTCTTTTATAATTTGAACTAAAACTTCTTTACCGGATTTTATATCTATATTGTTATTATTTTTAGATGAATCCCATTTATATTCCCAATTACGGCCTTTTTTAATATCGGCCATTATTGATTTGACCTTGTTCATACTACTTATTTCTGAAAATGGTAGGAAAGCATTTTCTTCATGACCAATATCAATAAAAGCTGCTTTGATCCCTCTAACTACATTTTCAACTTTACCAACGTAAATGTCTCCGACCATCCGTTTTTCATCTGGTCTCTCTACAAAAAATTTAACTAGATTGCCATCTTCAAGTATAACACTTCTAGTTTCACTGGAAGTTCTATTAATTAAAATTTTCTTACTCATAAAAATAACCTTCTATAATTCAATTTTATACCTGTAATTTAACAGTTTACAATTGAAAAGTGAAAAATTAACATAAATTATATTTAACTCTGTATATATTTTCTTGATCTAATTTTAATTGTTGATATTCTTTAATTTTGTTTCTGTGCGGTAGATCCTTGAATGTTTTTCTGAAACCTGGATTATGTCCAGTATTTCTCGCAGTCTGATCTTCTTTTGGTTTCTGACAGGCATTTTGATGATAAAGGTGCCATTTTTAACAATAATATTTTCGACAAATTCTGCGGCATTTCTAGTTTTCCCACCTTTTCTTTCTATTGTCCAGTTTTCAGCTTGAAGCAGTGCCTCAATTCTTTGAATGTTATTATCAGTGATGTTATTTTGAGGTACAACTTTGTATTCTAGGCCTTTGACCTGTGAAAAAAGGGAGGGGGCCTTGGAAGGAATCTTTTGAGAATTCTTAAAATAAAATCCTTCCGGGCAGTTTCGATTAAGTTTTTTAATAATGTTATTCTGTTTAGAATTGAAAGTAATATCAATATATTCATCGAGGGAACTATACAAATATGGAATCGGAAAAGAAGCCGAAAGTTTTGGCTTGCTATTATAGCCCTGCGAATAGCGAGGATACATATCAGTTTTACGGAGTAACCTGTGGATGATTTCCAGCATATCTTGATGTGAAATAAATCTTGCCAGGCCTTTTTTAGCAAAATTCAATCTATATTTTATTTTTTGATCTGGTTGGGTTGAGTTATGCTGTTCCATACTATCAATCTCTGTATGTTGATCTTTATTCTCAACAATTTTCATCTCAAGGGAATCTTCACACACATCACAGTCAGTACATCCGTTTCTACAATCCTGGGTATACTTCTGCTCAAATGCCTTTTCTTTTTCTTTTATTAAATAATGTTTACTAACCCTCGTATCAACAATCTCCCAGGGTAATTCCCTTCCTGTGTCATGTTTGCTAGTGTATTGTTCCGGAGCAAGACCTTTTTTGGTCATAATTTCATGCCAGAGATCAAAAGAGTAATGATCGCGCCAGGAATCGAATCTTGCTCCATTTTTCCAAGCTTCATATATTACTGAAGATAATTGTCTATCTCCCCTCGCCATTATACCTTCTAATTGAGAGTAGCGAGGATCACGCCCCATGACTTTCACTTTTGACATATTCCTTAAGGGCCTTTTGACTTTATCCAGCCGTCTTTGCATTTCCTTGGGGGGAATCTGTTCCTCCCATTGAAAAGGAGTAAAAGCTTTTGGTACATAGGGGGATAGACTGACATTGATAAATAACTGGTGACCCGTCTTTTTATGCATCTTGTGAACTAGTTCTGGGATTGCTTCGAGGTCTTCTTCCCTTTCTGTAGGTAAACCTAGCATAAAATAAAGTTTAATAGTGCGCCAGTCATTTTGAGCAGCAATTTGTGCAGCTTGGAAGAGATTGTCTTCAGAAACTTTTTTGTTGATTACTTTCCGTAATCTTTCTGAACCTGCTTCTGGTGCTAGAGTTAAGCCGGATTTACTGTGCTGACTTGCAAATTTTGCAATGTTTTCATCAAAACTATCAACCCTTAAAGATGGGAGTGCAAAAGAAACAGGATAATTTTTACCTATCTGGTTTAACGAATTAATTGTATTTCTAAATCCACTGTAATCGGCAGTAGACAAAGAAAGTAAAGAAATATTGGTATAGCCTGTATTATTTAAACTATGCTTGATTTGTTCAATAATTTCGCTATTGTCTCTCTCACGAACAGGACGATATACCATGCCCGCCTGACAAAAACGACAACCCTGAGTGCATCCCCGCATAATTTCTATTGGTAATTTATCCTGAGAAGTTTTGATGATAGAAGTAACAGGTGTCTCGGGATAATATCCAGAACACAAATTTTCTACCTTGTTAGCCTGAACTTTTTCAGGTACTTCGGGATATTTGGGCTTAGAAATTTTAAGACCATTTATTATTTTTGTTTTGTAGAGTGAAGGAGCATAAACGCAGTCGTATTTTTGGACCAGCTCTATTTGTATATCCTCACGGTTTTGTCTGGCACTCCTTAAACTATTCAGGTCTTTGACCAGCTCTGTTATAATATTTTCAGCATCTCCCAGTATAATCAAATCAAAAAAAGGCGCAATCGGTTCAGGGTTAAAAATACCTCCTCCACCACCAATAATAAAAGGATCCTTCGGGGTACGATCGGATTGCCAAATAGGAATATTTCCGAGGTCAAGCATTTCTAAAATATTGGTATAACATAGTTCATAGGTTATAGAAAAACCAATAATATCAAATTGACTGAGAGGTACTTTGTTTTCTAAACTATAGAGGGGAATGGAATTTTTTCGTAATTGTTTGGAAAAATCTGGCCAGGGTGTAAAGACTCGTTCAGCAGCTATTTCTTTATCTTTATTCAGGATATGATATAATATTTGATGACCATAATAGGCCATTCCAACGTCATAAAGATCTGGAAATGCTAATGCAACTGTTGAATTAACTTTATGTAAGTTTTTTTTCCGGACCTCGAATTCATTTCCTAAATATCTGCCTGGTTTTTCTACTTTACTTAGTAAGGGAGCTATTTTATCTTCGAAATTTATTTTTGTAATCCTGCTCATTGATCCTTGTATTAAAATTAAATCTTTCTAAATAGCCTGATAACATAAAAGTAGGTTTTGATATTTACAAGCTATTTAATTAAATACCTAAATACTTTTATCAGTAGTGCCCGGTAAAAACGGTGAATCTATCGAAGATTTCTTGATAAAGTTGAGACCTTGTACTTGATGTGATAATAAAATAATGGGGAAAAATTTACTAAATAGAGCCTCAGATATCTCGTGACTTAGTACCACACCTATTCTGAGAATTTTAGTTTCGTAGTCTTTCACAAAAGTCAGAAATATATAAGGCTATTTTTTTATTTGTTATTTTCATCTGATATTAATACTGGTCACAAGATAATAGCAAAAGAAAATCTGCTAGGAGGGAATTATTTTTTTATATTATATTTTTGTGCAGTATCTTCCCAAACCAAGTTTTTATTTTTGATGTATTTATTAATTAAAAATCCGTTACCAAATGTGATTTAATAATGCATGGCAGACTTATTAATTTTCTTTCCTGGATATCAATTAAGAAATGACAATAGAGGAAATATAAATCTTTACCGAAAATAGATTATCTATTTTTTGTGTTAGTTCATTTTGGGCTCATGGTCCTGAAAGTTCCCTGCGGGATTAGTTTTTAATTTATTTATAATCCTGCGATATAATAATTCAGGTCCGTAATTTTCTGGCAAATGAGTTTAAATTTATTATTAAACCTCTGATTCCGATTTAGCCGGTTCCTTTCGATTGTCTGATAGATATAAATATATCAGGGCATTGCCTATACCAATGGTAAGAGAGGCGGGAATTATGCCAATGACAAAAAGAATAAAACCTAAAATAGCCACACCAAAAAATATTATAAATATTCCAAAGAGATTCCATTTATAGCCCTGAGTAGTCCGGGAACTGGCTTTTAATGCTTCTATAGGTCCCATATCCCGGTCGATTATGAAATAGGGGGTTAAACAAAATTTTATTCCCCAGATTATTCCAGGAATTACAAGTAGAATAAGACCTATATAAAAAATTAAGCCATAGAGAAGTGTACCGCCCAAATATTTAAAAAATGGAGCTATTGTTCCGAAGAGATCGGCTATCTCAAAGTCGTCCCCTCTTCCGATTTTGATGGTAATGTTAAGGAAGCCCATCCCCATAATAATACCGGCGGCGAAAATAATAATGCTCATAAAGAAGGCAAATCCTTCGTTGCCGATTTCTGCAATTAATCCTAAAACTGTTTGGATAGCAACAATTAATAGTAATACACCTGTTAGATTTAACCAATTTGATTTAAATTTTTGCCAGGCAGACTTTAAAAGAGGTCCGGCGCTTAATTCATTCATTTGCATGAGGAACTCCTCTGTAAAAATTATTTATAGAAGTTGTTAGCAAATTTATTAAGATAGAGGATTAGTTACAAGAAATTGATGAGAGCCTCACTGAGCTTCTCCTAGGGGTTTCCTTAGTAGTCCGTTGGTGACCTTGGGAACCCACGGAAGAATCGAACCAGAAAGGCAAAAACAAATTGATTCATTCCTCATCTCCCCTGAAAGAGATTCCTGCAGGGCACTCATGAGGACAGTATTTTATATTTTTTAAGGAGACCTTATTTATTACTATAGTAGATAACATCCTCATTCCCTTCCAGCAGAAAAGGAGTTACCTGGTAGACATAGTAGTTCAACCAATTAGAAAATAATAGATTGGCATGGGAATTCCACCTAACTATAGGTTCACGGGAAGGATCGTCTTCAGGGAAATAATTTTCTGGAATGTCGATATCTATACCTTTTTCTTTATCCCGGAAATATTCTCTTTTTAGAGTATTCGGATCATATTCGGAATGACCGGTAACAAAAATTCTATCTTTTTCATCATCCAGGATAATATAGGGACCGGCTTTTTCAGATTCGGAGAGTAATTTCAAGTCAGAATTATCTTTGATGTCCTCTGAACGTAGTCCTGTCCATCTGGAATGGGGAGCATAGAAATAATCATTAAAGCCCCGGATCAAAGGAGTTTTGGTATAATTAATAGAGTGTTCAAAAACGCCGAATAATTTACCTTCCAGCTCATATTTATCTATATCATAAAAATGATTCAAACCAGCCTGAGCAGCCCAGCAAATAAATAGGGAAGAGGTAACATTTTTAGTAGACCAATCCATGATTTCCTGCATTTCTTCCCAGTATTTTACCTCTTCAAATTCCAGATGTTCTACTGGTGCACCCGTAATTATCATTCCGTCGTATTTATGTTTCTTTACGTCGTCAAAAGTTTTATAAAATGCTTCTAGATGCTTTTGAGGGGTTGTTTGCGGTTCGTAACTCTGAGTTCGAAGAAGATCCAGTTCAATCTGTAGAGGAGTATTGGATAATAAGCGTAAAAGTTGAGTTTCAGTACGTCTTTTTAAGGGCATTAAATTAACAATTAACATTTTAAGTGGACGTATATCCTGATGTATAGCGCGATCCTCTGTCATTACAAATATGTTTTCTTCCCTGAGTGCCTCAACTGCTGGAAGATCACCGGGTAAATTTACAGGCATTATAAATTCCTTTTGTTAATATTCATGTATCCAATAAAACCTACTAAATTACTAGCCTTTATGAAAGTCTTTTATTTAATTAATTCAGAAATTTTAAGTATTTGGTGGATTTGTTGGACAGATAAGATAATAAATATGAGAAATGAGGCCAAATATTCAAGAATGAGAGCAGCTGTTTATATTTGAATCAAAGAATCCCTTGAGGAGAATTCCCGGGTAGTTCGCTATAAAATATTTAAACCTTCCGAAGGTAATTCCAACCTTCGGAAGGAAATATGAAATTATCTAGAAATGAAATTAGATGAGATTAAACAATCTCTACTTCGCCTTCTGGATCTTCGTCATACCATTCTAATTCAATTTCCAGTTCATGTTTGATACCACGTTTCTTGGATTCTTCTTCCAGTTCAATTTCCATTTCCATAGAAGAAGGTACTTCAACATCAACTTCATCTGAGCCTTTTTTTAGAGTTAGTTTTCTATTTTCCAGACTATCAGCAAGTTCACGAAGAAAATCTACTACTTCTTGCGTATCTTTTTGCTCTTCGCTATTCAGTAAAGTTTCTTCTCTACTCATCGCAATACTCCTTTGTATTAATTTATTTTGACAGAACAAGTAAAGCTATAATCTTTTGGGACAATATACCAAAAATTTTGTGAAAAAGATAGGCCGCCAACTAATCCCGAACTAATCCTGCGTCTTTTTCGGGATTTGGAGCTAAATACGAATAAAAAGGAATAATTATTTTAAGGCAGAATTTGAATTGGGATTAGAAATGTCCAAAAATACTTGAGACATTTGGTAATTAGTGTTGGTGAATTATTTGCCCAAAATGTTTACTAATAAATTGTATAAAGTATTTTTAATACTGCCATAGCCACAGTTTATAATGACAATAGTGAAGCAAGGAGACTTAGCAAATAAATTATTTTCCTCTTTCAGCGAATATATTTTGTTATGATTCGTCATTGCAGAAGTGTTATATCAGGCTGCTGTATTTATCTGCGTTGAAGAAAAAAACTTGAGAATACTTGTAAAATGCTAACCTAGTAATGCGGTAGGTAAAATTAACACGCCTCTTTTTTTTCCACTTCACGAGTCCATTTATTTTCTATTTCTTTTTCTCCCATTCCGGTTACTATTTTCCAGGTTCTTTACATCAATTCATCCTTATTAAATAAAATAAATATATGTTTGTATTACATATAAATCATATAATAGGCAGTATAAATAATTAATTGGATATTTTTTCAACATCGGCCTTGACACTTAGTTATATCGGTTATAACTTATGTTGTGATAAAAATAACAATGTGAAAAAAATAACATAAAGAAATAACAAATGAAAAACAGAAGGCAAAATATAAACAAAAATTATGAAACTATACAAATAGAATTATGTATGGGAAGTTCCTGCTTCGCAAGAGGTAATAGGGAGGTAGTTGATAAATTGAAAGAGTATATTAAAGAGAATGATCTACAGGATAGAATCGATATTAAAGGTGACCTCTGTATGGATCAATGTGAAAAAGGGCCTAATATGAAAATAAATGGTAAACTCTATAATCAAATAAATACAATTAAAGCCATAGACCTAATTAATAGTTACGTAGATAAGGATAAATAATATGGATGCACAAAGTCCCATATATACAAAAGAAACTGAATGTCAGGACTGTTATAAATGTATTCGACAGTGTCCTGTCAAGGCTATCAAAATAAAAGAAGGCCATGCTCAGGTTATGCCTGAATTGTGTATAATGTGCGGACACTGTGTTGAGGTTTGCCCTGTTGATGCCAAAAAAATCAGAGACGATCTTGGTAAAGTACAGCAATTATTGCATCAGAAAGATAAAGTTTTTGTTTCTCTGGCTCCCTCTTTTAAAAATGAATTTGAAAATATTAATGAACAGCAATTAATAACAACTTTACAAAAACTGGGTTTTGAAGGAGTTTCTGAAACTTCTCTTGGTGCTCAGGAGGTCTCAGCTAATCTTGCTGAAATGCTTCAGGAAAATGAGAATAGTAAAAAGATTTCCTCAGCCTGTCCTACAATTGTCGAATTGCTTAAGAAATATAACCATGAATTAGTGGATAGTATAACCGATGTTTATTCCCCTTTACTCGCGCACTGTAAACTTCTAAGACAGAAATTTGGAGAGGATATAGGTATTGTATTTATAGGTCCCTGTATCGGTAAAAAGAAGGAAGCGGATGATAATCCAGAGTTGCTTGATGTTGCTATAGACTTCCAGGATTTAAGAACATGGCTGGAGAGTCAAAATATAAAATTACAGAAAATGGAAACGAAAGATCAGGAAGCTGATTTTGTTCTTGATAAGGCTCAGGAAGGCCAATTGTATCCAGTTGACGGAGGAATGATAGCCGGTATCAAATCAAATTGCGAAGTTAATAATCCAGCTTTTATGAACTTTTCTGGAATTGAAAATATTCAGGATGCTCTGGAAGGCTTAAATCGGATTCCAGAGTGTGAATCAATTTTTATAGAATTATTAGGATGTGAAGGTGGATGTATAAACGGTCCCAGGATGCAGGATAGATCGGAAACAGTAAAAAAACGTCTGGAAATAATAAAAAATACTGAGTATGAAGAGAAAAAAATACCCCGAAAACCTCTTGTTGACATTAGCAATAAATATTATCCCAGAAAAGTAGAGTCTGGAAATATTACTGTTGCACAGGTCAATGAAACTCTCAGAAAAATTGGTAAAATGAGTCCAGAGGATGAACTGAACTGTAGTTCCTGTGGCTATGATAGCTGTAGAGATTTTGCCCGAGCTTTTATCAAAGGTAAAGCTGAAAAAAGTATGTGTATTAATTATATGAAGCAGTTGGCTAATAAAAAAGCTGATGCTCTGATACGAAGTATGCCTTCTGGTGTAGTGATAGTGGACGAAAATCTAAAAATTGTAGATAGTAATCAAAAGTTTGCCCAAATATTTGGCGAAGAAACCAAAAGAATTTTTGAAGTTAAACCGGGGATGGAGGGCGCGGATTTAACCAAAATAGTTCCTTTTTCCGATTATTTTGAAAGTGTGCTGGAAAGTGGAGAAGATATCTTGAATGAAAATATAGAGTATAGAGAAAGAGTTTTACATGGCTCTATATTTAACGTGGAAAAATCAAGGATTGTGGGTGGTATTTTTCAGGATATAACTGAGCCAGCTATGCAGAAAGAACAGGTGATTCAAAAAACTAGAAAAGTAATCGATAAAAATCTGAAAACTGTCCAAAAAATAGCCTATCTGCTTGGAGAAAATGCATCTGAAACAGAAGTTATGCTGGATTCGATTATTGATTCGTTTAAACTGGATACAGTGGAGAGCAACAATGAATAATAAATTTATAGAAGTTGATCATTATCAGAAATATAAACGAAAGCAGGTTGTAAGTGGGGATTCTTTCCTCTCCAAAAAAATAAAGGAGCAGGATAGAGTTATTTCTGTACTTTCCGATGGGCTGGGTAGTGGTATCAAAGCCAGTGTGCTTTCTATATTAACTTCTACGATGGGTTTGAACTATTCTTCTAATGATTTCGATATAGAAAAAACTGCTCGAAAAATCATGAAAACTCTTCCAGTTTGTGAAAAAAGAAAAATCAGTTATTCGACTTTTTCTATCGTCGATATCAATCAGGAGGAGGAAATAAATATAGCCGAGTATGATAACCCGAATTTCATTCTGGTAAGAAACGGTAAAGTAATCAATCCTGAACCCGAAGAAATAGAGCTTAATTCACATGAATATAAACAAGATATTCTAAAATTATACAATTTTAAGGCTCAATTAGGTGACCGTATCATCCTTTTTACAGATGGAGTGACTCAATCGGGTATGGGAACAGATAGGTTTCCTCTGGGCTGGGGCAAGGAAGAAGTAGAGGATTATGTTTATGAACAAATTGAAGAAAAAGGCAATAGTTCAGCTCGTGAGTTGGCCCGGGCTATCGTGAGTAAGGCCTATGAATTTGACCATTATGAAGCCAAAGATGATATTACATGTGGAGTCATCAATATCAGGAAACCCAGAAAACTTTTGATAGCTTCCGGTCCTCCTCTAGATAAAGATAAAGATCCTGAACTGGCACGCATTGTTGAAGATTATCAGGGTAAAAAAATTATTTGTGGCGGAACTACTGCTAAAATTATCAGCAGAGAGTTGGATAGGGAACTACAGGTTGAAATTGATAAAAATGGACAGGAAGTCCCCCCTCATGCTCAAATGGAGGGCATTGATATGATTACTGAAGGAATCCTGACACTGGGAAAATTCTCTCAGCGCTTAAAAAATAGAGAAAACACCATTAGAGATGAAGTGTTAAAGGAGTTAAAAGAAAAATTATTGAATAGTGATATTATTCATTTTGTAGTGGGAACCAGGATTAATGAAGCACATCAGGATCCCAATATTCCTGATGAGTTGGGAATAAGAAGAAACGTGATCAAAGAAATTGCAGCAACTTTGGAAGAAGAATATTTAAAGGAAACAAAAATAGAATATATATAAGGAGAGGATACTATGACTCAAGAAAAGGATGTAAAGACAATGAGAAGTTTCCAGAAAGTATGGGATGTTCTGGAAGAACATGAGCACGATAAGGCCCAACTGGTACCGATTTTACAAAAGGTCCAAAATGAATATAGTTATTTACCTGAAGAAGTAATGAATTATATTGCTACTTCCCTGGATATCCCTCCTGCTAGAGTATTTGGTGTAGCTTCTTTTTATAGTCATTTCGTTTTTGAACCTAAAGGCAAATATGTGATCAAAATCTGTGATGGAACTGCCTGCCATGTCAAGGGTTCCATGGATTTATACGATGCTTTGCAGGACGAGCTGGGACTTTCCGACGATGAAATAACTACCCAGGATATGCTATTTACTCTGGAAACCGTGTCCTGCCTGGGAGCGTGCGGACTTGCCCCAGTTATGATGGTTAATGATGATGTCCATGGAAATTTAACATCAGACAAGGCCAGAGAAGTAATCCAAGAGATTAAAACAAAGGAAGGTGAAGACGATGAATAATACAATGAATACATTACAGGATATAAAACAGAATTTTAAGCAAGGCCTGGATAATTATGGAAGACGAATCATAGTATGTGCTGGGACTGGTTGTGTTTCAAGTGGATCCTTAGATATCCATAAAAAGTTGCAAAAAAAGATAGAAGAGAATGGGTACGAGGTGGATCTCAAATTGCGTAAAGAAGGAGTAGAAACAGATTCCGAAGTGGAAGAAAATGACAATGTCATACTTTCTAAAAGTGGCTGTCAGGGCTTCTGTCAGATGGGGCCTTTAGTTGAAATACAGCCAGAAGGATATCTTTATACCCGTGTAGAAGTAGATGATGTTGACAAAATTATTGAGAGAACTATTAAAAATGATGAGCCGGTTGAGGAATTATTATTCACCTCAAGGGCTGATGGAGAAAAATATAAAGGCCGGGATGAGATACCTTTTTATGAATTGCAATCGCGTTCTGTATTAAAAAAATGTGGTAGTATAGATCCGGAAGATATCAGAGAATATATTTCCTTAAATGGATACGAAGCCGCAGAACAAGCCTATACTAAGATGAGTCCGAAGGAAGTTTGCGAGGTTGTTGAAGAAGCAAATCTCAGAGGTCGTGGTGGCGGAGGCTTTCCCGCGGGAGTCAAATGGAACTTGACCAGAAAAGAAGAAGGGGATAAAAAATATGTTATCTGCAATGGTGATGAAGGAGACCCGGGAGCCTTTATGGATAGAAGTGTTCTGGAGGGAACTCCCCATAGCGTGATCGAAGGTATGATGATCGCAGCTCGAGCAATCGGTGCGGACGAAGGTTATATCTATGTTAGAATGGAATATCCATTGGCCGTCAAGAGAGTCAGAAAGGCAGTTGAAGATGCTCGAGAAATGGGATTGCTTGGTGAGAATATATTTGGAACTGAACATAGTTTTGACATCAATATTATGGAAGGTGCTGGAGCTTTTGTCTGTGGTGAAGAAACGGCTTTGATGAACAGTGTAGAAGGAAAAAGAGGAATGCCGGAACCAAAGCCACCCTATCCGGCTCAGCAAGGACTATTTGGTAAACCTACTAATATCAACAATGTGGAAACACTTGCTACAGTCCCCATGATCATAGAACAAGGGGCAGAGAAATATAAAGAAATTGGTACTGAAGATTCGCCGGGCACCAAGACCTTTGCTTTGACAGGACATGTAGTCAATACTGGATTAATTGAAGTGCCTCTGGGAACTACTCTTCGGGAAATAATATTCGATATTGGTGGGGGTGTTACTGATGCCAAGGGAAACATAGACAATGATAATTTCAAAGCCGTTCAGATCGGAGGCCCTTCAGGAGGATGTTTAACTAGAAAACATCTTGATATCCCGGTTGATTTTGATTCTTTGATTGAAGCTGGAGCTATGGTAGGCTCAGGCGGATTGGTAGTTATGAATCAAGACACCTGCATGATCCAGGTTGCTAAATTTTTCATGAAATTTACTCAAGAAGAATCCTGTGGAAAATGTGTACTTTGTAGAGAAGGGACCAAGCAGATGTTGAATCTACTTAATAAGATAACAGAAGGGAAAGCCGATCAAAATACTTTAACTAAATTAGAGAAATTGGGACAGGCTGTTAAAAAAGGTTCCTTATGTGGACTGGGTAAAACCGCTCCCAATCCTGTTCTCTCTACGATGGATTTATTTGAGGAAGAGTATCGAGCTCATGTAGAAGATAATACCTGTCCGGTCAATGAATGCGATGCACTCTCAGTACCAGAGATTGACCCGGAAGAGTGCAAAGGCTGTACAATCTGTGCCAAGGAATGTCCGGTCGATGCAATTGAGGGAGAGCCCCAGGAGGTCCACAGAATTATTGCCGAGGATTGTATTAATTGTGGTACCTGTATTGAAGCATGTAAATTTAATGCCATTAGCTAGGAGGATAAAATGAGTGATCAAAAAACATTATACATAAATAATAAAGAAATAGAAATAGGGGATGAAAGAAATCTCCTGGAATTAATCAGGCAAAAAGCAAATATAGATATACCGACTTTTTGTTATCATTCTGATTTGAGTGTCTATGGAGCCTGTAGAATGTGTGTGGTTGATATTGAAGGTCAGGGAGTTCAGACATCTTGTTCGACTGAACCCCAGGATGGAATGCAAGTCAAGACTCATACTAAGGAGATTCGAGAAATCAGACAGATGGCTCTGGAATTAATTCTGGCCAATCATGATAAAAGCTGTCCCACCTGTGAAAAAAGTGAAGATTGTAAATTAAGACAACTGTCTGCTCAATTAGGGCTGGAAGAAAGTCGTTTCCCTGATGAACTGAATGATGATGAACTGGATATGTCCAGTGAAAGTTTGGTTAGAGATCCCAACAAATGTGTGCTCTGTGGTGATTGTGTCAGGTACTGTTCAGAGATCCAGGGGGTTGGTGCAATTGATTTTGCCTATCGTGGGGACAATGCCAAAGTAATTCCTGCATTTGGACATGATCTAGGAGATGTCGAGTGTGTAAATTGCGGTCAGTGTGCTGCAGTCTGTCCTACAGGAGCTATCCATCCCAAACATGAAACACAGGATGTCTGGGAAATAGTAGACGATGATGATCAATTTGTGGTAACCCAGATTGCTCCGGCTGTTAGAGTTGCAATCGGGGAAATGTTTGGACAAGAACCCGGAGAAATCAGCACTGGTAAACTGGTTTCGGCTTTAAAAATGATTGGCTTTGACCAGGTTTATGATACCTCCTTTGCAGCAGATCTGACAGTGGTTGAAGAAGCCAATGAATTTTTGGAACGAAAAGAAGCCGGTGAAGATCTTCCTCTTTTTACTTCCTGTTGCCCTAGCTGGGTCAAATACGCTGAACAATTTCACCCGGAGATACTTGATAATCTGAGTTCCTGTAAATCGCCTCAACAGATGTTTGGTTCTTTGAGCAAAAAGGTACTGGCGCAAAAATTAGATACCACGCCTGAAAATATAAAAGTTGTTTCTATCATGCCCTGTACTGCTAAAAAATTTGAAGCCAAACGTGACGAGTTTCAAGACGCAAATGGAATCAAGGAAGTAGATCATGTTCTCACAACTCAAGAAATAGGTAAAATGTTCAAGGAAATTGGATTGAAATTTGAAAATCTTGCCCCCGAGTCCTTTGATCTACCCTTTGGATTTGCAACTGGTGGTGGTGTAATCTTTGGTAATACTGGAGGAGTTAGTGAAGCAGTACTGAGATATGCAACTAAGAAGACTACAGACCAGGAATTGCAGAATATAGAAGTGGAAGAAGTACGGGGTGAAGAAGGTCTCAGAGAAGCAGAAATTGAACTGGCCGACGAAAATTTAAAGCTGGCAGTAGTTCATGGATTGAAAAATGCTGGTAAAGTTGCAGAAAGAGTTAAAAATGGTGAAACAAATTATGATCTAGTTGAAGTAATGGCCTGTCCGGGTGGATGTGTGGCCGGGGCCGGACAACCTATTAATTTTCAAAATGGAAAAGTTAAAAAACGGAAAGAAGGCTTATACAAAGTAGACAAAACTAAAGGAATGCAAAATTCCTATGATAATCCCTTCATTGAGAAATCCTATGATGAAATTGGCGATATAGGTGGTGAAATTGCTCATGAAATGTTGCATACAAAATATCAGGATAGAAAAAGAATAGTTGATAATGGCTTCAATATTTTCGGAAATGAAGAGGCGCCCATAGAAATGAAGGTTTGCGTTGGTACGAGTTGTTATGTACAGGGTTCGCAGAAAATATTACACGATGTAATTAATTATCTGGATAGATACGACCTCAAAGACCGGATTGATATCGAGGCCACCTTTTGTATGGAAAAGTGTGGCGATAGTCCGAATATTGTCCTGGATGGAACAGTAATCAGTGAGGCAGACTCTGATAAGGTTTTAAAAACATTAAAGGATAGAATAGATTAGGCCCCCTCCTCTCCTTAATTTCCAGTCTCCTTATGTATATGAGGAGACTGGGAATTTTATTTTTGTGTTTAATAAGGTGGCGGTTTTGTAAAATGATAATAAAAAGAAAACCATTAAAGGTCATAGTACCAGGATTATATATTATTGCTACCAGTAAAGATGATGCATAATACTATTTTTATCTGGTTAAGACTTCCTGGCTTGTGAAAATAATTCCCAGGAGGTTCGATTCCGATTGAGTAATTGGTCAAAATTGGAAGATATAATACTAAGGTAATCAAACTAAAAACTCTGCTTTGTTTCCTCATGGGAGATAAAAAGATAAGCATGAGGCTGAGAATGAGGTTAACTCTAACGTAAATAATAGACAGATTAGATTTTAATCAGAAAAAGGGGAATTCAGAGAAAGCAAAAAAATAAGTAGATCAATACTATCCTAATACCGTCAAATATTTTTTATTAAAAATAGAAAAATATGGTATTTCTACGATTTTTTACTTGACAAAGCCAGAACTATGTTCTAATTTGCTTGTGAATTATTTCACAACGTTATTTTTTGTACGGTAGGTTTTATTTGAAATGTAGGAACCTAAAAATTCTAACGCGTTTAATGATGATAACGTGTTTAATATTAGAAATATTAATCTTTTAAAAAGAAAATAGAAGGATAGTCATGGATAGTATTGATAGTATACTTGAAAAATACCCCAATGCTGGACGGGATTCTTTAATTCCAATTTTACAAGAAGTGCAGGAGGAAGAAAATTATCTCTCCAAAGATAATGTGAAAAGAATCGGAAAATATCTTGGTCTTCCAACCAGCAAAATTTATGGTGTAGCAACATTTTATAATCAGTTTCGATTTGAAGCTTTAGGTAATTATCATATTCAAATCTGTCGTGGAACTGCCTGCCACGTCAAAGGTTCAGAACAAGTACTGGAAGAATTTAAGCGTGAATTAGATATTGAACCTGGTGAAACTTCCCGCAATGGAGATTTTAGTCTAGAAATTGTATCCTGTATCGGTGCCTGTGGATTGGCTCCTGTTATTACTGTTAATGGGGAGGTGCATTCTAAAGTACAGCCTGGGGATGTAAAAGATATAATTAAAAATTATCGAGAAGAGGTAAAAGAAAATGCCTAATACATCAACTAATATAAGAAGTGAATTGGTACAATCCTTGAATAAAAATCCAGGGGATTGGTCTCAAGATTTACAAGATGAACTCAAAAATTATCAACACAAAGAATTAGAAAAGCCAATTATATACATAGGTACAGGAACCTGTGGACTTGGTGCAGGTGCCGGTGATACTCTAAAAGAAGTTAAAGATTATTTAGAACGGAATGACATTGATGCAGAAGTTAAAGAAGTTGGTTGTATAGGATTTTGTGTAGAAGAACCACTGGTAGATATCCAGTTGCCAGGCAGAACCAGAGTTGGTTTTTCGGAAATAACGGAAGATAAAGTGGAAGGACTGCTTGATTCAGTCTTCAATGGTCAAATTCCAGCAGAACATCTTGTAGGACAATTTAAAGATCAGGATCTAGAACCATATGAGGATATTGATTACATAGAAGATCATCCGTTTTTTAGAAATCAAACCCGTAGAGTATTAGAAAACTGTGGAAGAGTAGAACCGACGAGTTTAGAGGAATATATCGCTCAAGATGGTTTTCAAGGTTTAGCAAAGATTCTTAGAACAACCACTCCTGAGGAATTATGTGACCTAATAAAAGATAGTGGCCTGAGAGGCCGTGGCGGAGCTGGTTTTCCAACCGGTTTAAAGTGGAAATTTGCTTTAGATAATGCTGCGGAACAAAAGTATTTTATTTGTAATGCAGATGAAGGTGACCCGGGTGCTTTTATGGATAGAGCAGTTATCGAAGGTGATCCTTATAGATTACTAGAAGGAATGATACTGGGATCTTATGCTATAGGTGCTTCCAAAGCAATTGTATATATTCGAGCGGAGTACCCTCTGGCAATCACAAGATTAAACCATGCTATTTCAGTCCTTAAAGAAGAAGGTTTACTGGGAGATAATATTTTAAACAGTGGCTTTAATCTGGAAATAAAAATTAAAAAAGGTGCTGGAGCATTTGTTTGTGGTGAAGAAACTGCCATGATCAATAGTATTCAAGGTAAAAGAGGAATGCCCAGTCCCAGACCACCTTATCCGGCTGAAAAAGGCTTATTCAATAAACCAACCAATATAAATAATGTAGAAACACTAGCCAATGTTCCTGGTATAGCCAGAAATGGACCGGAGTGGTTTAAATCAATTGGAACAGAGGATAGTAAGGGAACAAAAGTATTTGCTGTTTCTGGAGATGTAAAAAATACAGGCTTACTGGAAGTAGAAATGGGTGTCAGACTAAAAGAAATAGTTTATAATATCGGAGGTGGAATTGCTGACGATAATGAATTTAAAGCCGCCCAAATAGGTGGTCCTTCTGGTGGTTGCGTACCCAAACAACACCTTGATATTGAAATAGATTATGAAACTTTGCAGGAAGTCGGCGCTGTTATGGGCTCGGGTGGACTGGTCATTATGGATGAAAATACCTGTATGGTCGATGTGGCTAAGTTTTTTATGGATTTTATTCAGAGGGAAAGCTGTGGAAAATGTATACCCTGTCGTGAAGGAACGCGTAGAATGTTGGATACATTAAAGGCAATTACAAGATCACGCAGTCAGGAAGACAAAAGTAAGCACGAATCTTTAAAACGTTTCAAAAGTGTAGTTTACCTAAAAAGATTAGCTAATGTTATCCAGGATTCCGCTCACTGTGGATTAGGACAGACTGGTCCCAATCCAGTTCTGAGTACTTTAAGATGGTTCAGAGATGAATATGAAAAACATATTTATGAAAGAACCTGCCCTGCTGGTGTTTGTAAAAATCTCATCACCTATAATGTAGACGAAGATAAATGTGTTGGATGTACTCTTTGTGCTCAGAAATGTCCAAGTGATGCGATCAAAGGCAAGCAGCAGGTACCACATTATATAGTTGATGAAGAATGCGTCAGATGTGGACAATGCGTGGAAGTATGTCGTTTTGATGCAATAAATGTAAAATAGGGAGTTAAATAAATGTTTGAAATACAAGTAAATGATAAAACAATTAAGGCCAAAAAAGGGGAGACTATTCTCGATGCCTGCAAAAGGACAGACATATATATCCCCACAATATGTTATATGGAGGGTCTGGAACCAACAGGCGCTTGTAGAGTGTGTGTGGTTGAATTAGAAGGGCAGGACGGACTGGTCACTGCCTGTGCTACTCCAGTAGAAGAAGGTATGGAAATTCAAACTCACTCTCAGCGTGCAGTAAGAGCCAGGAAAACTAATATAGAATTGATCCTGGCTGATCATCCTGATGACTGTCTTTATTGTGTTAGAAATGGAGATTGTGAATTACAGGTATTAGCGGAGGACCTGGGAGTAAGGCAAAGGAGATATTTTGGCGATAAAAATGAATATGATCTGGATGATTCGTCTCCTGCCATTAAAAGAGATCCCTCTAAATGTATTCTATGCGGTAAATGTGTCCGAGTTTGTGAAGAAGTGCAAACTGTTAGTGCAATTGATTTTGTCAATAGGGGGAGTGAAACTATTGTCGATACAGCCTATGAGGAAGGCCTGAACCTTTCCAATTGTGTATATTGTGGACAATGTGTTAGGGTCTGTCCAACAGGAGCTTTGAGAGAACAGAGCCACATCAAAGAAGTAAAAGAAGCGATTAATAACCCCGACAAGATGGTTGTAGTGCAAAATGCCCCTTCGATTTCCGTTACAATTGGTGAGGAGTTTGGTCTCAGAAAGGGTAAAGATGTTGTAGGAATAATGAATGGAGTTCTTCGCAGACTTGGTTTTGATAGAGTCTTTCCAACTTCTTTTTCCGCTGATTTAACTATTATGGAAGAAGCAGCAGAATTAGTAGAAAGAATTGAAAATGATGGAGATTTACCTTTGATTACAAGTTGCTCCCCGGGCTGGATCAAATTCATGGAAGAATACTATCCTGATTTCATTGATAATGTTTCCACCTGCCGCAGTCCCCAGCAGATGATGGGTGCGGTTATAAAGAGTTATTTTGCAGAAGAGGAGGGTATAGATCCAGAAAATATATATAGTGTTGCAATTATGCCCTGTACAGCAAAGAAATTTGAAGCAGAAAGACCGGAACACACCAGAGGTGGTAATCCCGATATAGATGCGGTATTAACAACCAGAGAATTTGCCAGAATGATTGAATTGGCAGGACTTGATCTCAGTGATGCAGAACCGGAAGGACATGATACACCTTTTGGGGAAAGAAGTTCAGCCGGTAAGATATTTGGCGCTTCTGGGGGAGTTATGGAAGCTGCGGTAAGGACGGCTTATAACTTTATAACAGGTGAGGACCTAGAAGATATGGATCTTGAATCTGTACGTGGATTAAATGGAGTGAAAGAAGCAAAGATCCAGATCACTGAAGATCTTGAAATTGGTGTTGCAGTTGCCTCCGGACTCAAAAATGCCCGCAAAATATTAGATCAAGTTAAAGAAGGCCGCGATGATATACATTTTATAGAAGTTATGACCTGTCCGGGAGGTTGTATTAATGGTGGTGGTCAACCCCGGGGAATGGACATGGAGGCAGTCAAATCCAGAATGAAGGCACTATATAATATAGATAAAACTGATAAAGTTAGAAGATCTTATGAAAATAATGCAATTAAGCGTATATATGATGAGTTTCTGGGTGAACCCTTAAGTGAAAAGAGCCACGAATTATTGCACACAACCTATAAAAAGAGAGAAGATGTACTCTTATAGAAAGGATATATAATGGCTGTTTATGCAGGAGAGTCGCTTGTAAGAACGATTAAAGATAAATGTAGAATATGTTATACCTGTGTTAGGGAATGTCCTGCTAAAGCCATTCGCATTAGCAATGGTCAAGCAGAGGTTGTGAGTGAACGTTGTATAGGATGTGGTAATTGTGTACAGGTTTGCAGTCAGGATGCCAAAGTTGTCCTGGATGGTAAAGAGAAAACATCTGAATTATTAAAAAGTGATAAGGAAGTAGCCGCGATTATTGCCCCCAGTTTCCCGGCTGAATTCAAAGATATGGAACCTGAGAAATTCATTGGCATGATCCGTGAGTTAGGTTTTGATCATGTCAATGAGGTTGGATTTGGTGCAGACTTAGTAGCGCGAGAAATGCGGGGTTTATTTGAAAATGATAATAAAAATCGATATATCTCAACAGCCTGTCCTGCAATATTTGGATATGTAGAAAGATATCGTCCGGATTTGATTGAAAATCTTGCTCCAGTTGTGTCTCCGATGATTGCTACTGCCCGAATGTTGAAAGAACTAAATACCGAAAATTTGGAGATTGTTTTTATAGGTCCCTGTATTGCAAAGAAGAGAGAGGGCAATGGTCAAAAAGAAGGCGATGAAATCCAAGAAGTATTGACTTTTCAGGAATTGCGTGAAATGTGGGAAGAGGCTGAAATAACAGAGGAGTCCGTACAAAAATCAAAATTTGATCCACCCTGGGGAAGTAAAGGTAATGTCTTCCCGATCAAGCGAGGTATGCTGGAAAGTGCTGATATACCGGAAAATTTGATGAAAAGAGAAGTTGTCTCTGCCAATGGGAGACAAAATTTTAAAGAAGCACTGGATGAGTTTGCTGAAGGGAGTTTGCATGCCCGTTTACTGGAAGTACTTTGTTGTGAAGGTTGTATCATGGGAGCAGGAGTCTCAAATGATGAGTCCATGTACAGAAAGAGAACCCGTGTTAGCCGATATGCAGACGATCATAATGAAGAATTGGATCAGGAACAATGGCAAGACTATATGGATAGGTTCAATTATCTTGACCTTTCCAGATCTTTTTATAAAGATGACCAGCGGGTCTCAATTCCGGATAAAGATAAAATTGAAGAAATACTCAAAGGAATGGGCAAAGAAGAACCTGAAGATGAGCTTAATTGCGGAGCCTGCGGGTATAATACCTGTGTGGATCATGCTATAGCAATTCATAAAGGTCTGGCAGAGGAAGAAATGTGTCTGCCCTATACTATAGAAAAATTAAACCAAACTATAGAAGACTTGAAGATTTCTGACAAAAAATTAAATGATACTAAAAAAGCCTTAGTACAGGCTGAGAAAATGGCTAGTATGGGACAGCTAGCTGCTGGTATTGCTCACGAGCTGAATAATCCTCTGGGAACCGTGATCATGTTTTCAAATTTATTGAAAGAAGAATTTGAAGAGAAAAACGAGGATTATGAAGATTTGGATATGGTAGTACAGGAAGCAAAGAGATGTAAGAGTATTGTCTCTGATCTACTTGATTTTGCTCGAAAAAATAAGGTTGATAAAGAAAAAGTTCATGTACCTGATATGGTAGATAATTTTCTGAAAACTATTCGGGGGGATGTCCCTGACAATGTGGATGTTGAGGTAGATATAGAAAATTTTGAAGATAATCCTTATGGCCAGCTTGATCATGATCAGTTCATTCAGGTTTTATCGAATTTAGTTAATAACGCCTTGAATGCTATGGAAGAGGATGGAGGAACTCTCTCACTAGTCGCAAGAGGTAAACCTGAGGAGTTGTTTTTTAAAGTCAAAGATACAGGCAAGGGAATTTCTGAGAAACATCAGTCAAAAATTTTTGAACCTTTCTTCACAACCAAGAAGAGAGGAAAAGGAACAGGTTTAGGTCTGTCTGTTATCTATGGAATCATAAAAATGCATAATGGAGATATTAAAGTCGATTCCAATCATGATCCGGACAAAGGTCCGACGGGAACAGAGTTTACTATAAATATACCACGAAATAAATAGAACAAACAAAAATAAAAGGATGATAAAATATGAGTAAAACAATTTTAGTTGTTGATGATGATTATGATTTTCTTGAACAAACTAAAATTAGGCTCCAGTCGCAAGGCTTTGAGGTGATTACTGCAGAAAATGAAGAGGAAGCTGAGACACTAATAGAAGAAAATAATTTTGATGCTGCCATAGTGGATATTATGCTCGAAAATGATGATGCAGGATTTATTCTGGCTTACAAAATAAAAAGCAAAAACCAAGATAAACCGGTTATAATAACTAGTGCAGTTACAAAGGAAACAGGGTTGGATTTTGATGCTGAAACTGAGGAAGAAAAATCCTGGATTAAAGCGGATACGTTTTTATCCAAGCCCATCCGCTATGAGCAGTTATACAATGAATTAAATAAATTAATGGATTAATTATATCATATGAATGAATTAAAAGCACTGATTGTTGATGATGAAAAGGGTATGCGTTTGAGTATGAAAAAGACTCTAGAACGTTATGAATTTACCCTGGAGAATGTTGAAGATGAATTTACTTTTAAGACCAGGATAACAGCCACTGGAGAAGAAGCAATTCAAATAGTTGAAGAATGGCAGCCTGATTTAATGCTCCTGGATTATAAATTGCCTAAGATATCTGGCCTGGAAGTCTTAGAAGAGGTTACTACTGAAGAAAGTGAGATGGTAACTGTAATGGTAACAGCATATGCTTCTATAGAGACAGCTATTTCTGCAATTAAACAGGGGGCTTTTGACTTTTTAGCCAAACCGTTTGAACCTTCAGAGCTTAGAAGCACCGTTAAAAAGGCCTGCAAAAATTTAATACTGGCACGAGAAGTCAGAAAATTAGAGGAAGAAAAACGAAGGGTTCGATTTGAATTTTTATCAGTTTTAGCTCATGAACTCAAGGCGCCTATTAATGCTGTGGAAGGTTACCTGGGTATTTTGTCAGATAGAGTTTTGGGTGAAAAAATCGAAGAATATGATCATATTGTGGACCGCAGTATGGTTAGAGTGCACGGTATGAAAAAGATGATAGAAGATTTACTGGATTTAACACGTATAGAATCAGGTCAGAAAAAACGTGAACTCGAAATTTATAATATCACGGAAATAATCAAGCATTCTATTGAGACAGCTCTGCCTCAGGCTGATGAAAAAGATGTTTCGATCCACTTGCACAATGATGAAGATATTGAAATGGAATGTGATGAGAGTGAAATCGGAATTATAATGAATAATCTACTTTCAAACGCTGTAAAATATAATGAAAAAGGTGGCCAGGTTGATATTGATACTGAAGAAAGAAAAAATGAAGTAGTAATTTCCGTTAGCGATACTGGAATAGGAATGTCGGAAGAAGAACAGGAAAAGTTATTTGAAGAATTTACCCGGATCAAAAATAAAAAGACTAAAGAAATTCAAGGTAGTGGCTTAGGACTCTCTATACTGCAGAAAATTGTCAATTTGTATGAAGGTAATATTGAAGTTGAAAGTGAACCTGGAGAAGGTACTGAATTCACTGTTATATTACCTAAAGATAGTGGCTCATCAGAAGAATAGATAATAAAATATTGAATTTATGGCGGTGTGAAAATATTCCCCTCCTCCTCTATTTTCACACCGTTTTTCTATTTATTACAAATCTATAGACTTTAAATTCTGGAAAAATCAAAGGAATAATAAATATCTGTATTTTATTTCAATATTGTTATAACTTAGAATAAGAGTTGATTATAAGTTTGTAAAATTAAAACTATCATAAAAAATGAAAAGTATATTTCGCGACTACCCTTTAAAATCATATAATACTTTCAATATCGAAGCTTCTAGTAAATATTTCATTACATGCGGAAATATAAAGGAATTGAGAGAAATTTTAGACTCACAAATAGTGGAAGAGCATCCCTTACTAGTTTTAGGAGGGGGAAGCAATGTATTATTTATGGGGGACTACCAGGGAGTTGTTATATATCCTGAACTAAAAGGTAAAAAAATAATTCAAGAAAATAGTAATAAAGTTAGAATTAAAGTGGGCTGCGGAGAAGACTGGGATTCATTTGTAGAATATTGTGTAGAAAATGGTTATGGTGGAATAGAAAATCTTTCCGGTATTCCAGGTCGGGTGGGAGCAGTACCTATCCAAAATATTGGAGCTTATGGTGTTGAAGCGCAGGAAAGTATTGTCTCAGTTGAATCTCTAGAAATAGAATCCGGTCAGAAAGTAAATTTTAAGAGGGAGGAATGTCAATTTGGTTACCGAGATAGTATCTTCAAGCATCACTACAAAAATAAATATATAATCACTTCCGTTATCTTTGAATTGTCAAAAAATCCTGATCTAGTAATGAATTATGGAGATCTACAGGAGAGAATTACAAACCAGGCAGAAAAAAATCTTAAAACTGTTCGAGATATAATTTTACAGGTAAGGAATGAAAAACTTCCTGCACCAGAAAAATTGGGTAATGCCGGGAGTTTTTTTAAAAATCCAATTATTGAAAGAGAAAAATTAGAAAGTCTAACAGAAACTTATGATGAATTACCCTATTACAATCTTGGTGATAGTCAATATAAGATTCCAGCCGGTTGGTTAATAGAAGAATGTGGATGGAAAGAAAAATCTTACGGTGAAGCAGGAGTATATCAGGATCAAGCTTTAATTATTGTTAATTATGGAGAGGCTTCAGGGAAAGAAATATATGGTCTCTCTCAAAAAATTAAAAAAGATGTGCAGAATAAATTTGGAATAGAATTGGAGCGTGAAGTGAAAGTAGTCACTTCGAACTAAGAAAGTAAATTATTTGGGATAACCTAATGGCATTATGTATAATGGTACTTCCTGGTTTTCCGTTTGGATTACTTTTTTTACTTTCTGATCATTAAAAGCACCAACAGCACAGGTTCCAATTTCTAAGGATTCAGCCTGTAGATACACATTTTCACTGGAGTGGCCAATTTCCATGGGAATATATCTTTTTTTACCACGTTCCCCATATTTTTGTGTAGTCCTTTCGAAAACTGCCGTGTAGACAATATTGGCAGGTGCCTGGGTTACATGGGGCTGATTTAATGCTGCTTCACCAAGTTGTTCTGATTTGTCACCTGCTACATGAATTGACAAAGTATGTTCTTTCGAATTATATTTATAGATACCAGCCTTTAGACCAGAAACATTACTTACTTGTAGATATATTTCTAAAGGATAAAGCGCACCCGCAGAAGGAGCAGATCTAAAGCCTCCTCTCAAATAATCGGGTCCCTCGGGAACTCTTTTTGTGATTCCATAGGCCGCCCAAAGTAATTGCGAAATATGTTCTATTTTGAGCGGTTTATCTTTGAAAGAACGTACTGAGCGTCTATTTTTAAGAGCTTCTTCCAGGGAAGTTTTACTATCAAATTCAGGTTTAGGGAGCGTAATAGTATCCCCTGTTTTACTCATATTTTCATCCTTTCTTTTTTTACTTTGATGCATATATAATCCCAGATTAAATAACAAGATAATTGAAAAAATGATTAAAATAGTTTTAGTCATCTTTATTACCCATTAAGAAATTACTTTTCGTCTTTAATATATGGTATAAAAAATTAAATAACAAGATGGTAACATAGTTTATAATCTTTATATCTAAAATATTTTGTTAAAATATCAGTTTTATTTTGGAAAAATTTATTGAATATTATAATTTAAGTACCTATTTAGATAATCATAGACATTGTTACTGGAATAATAAAAGGAGCCATTATAAATATGTTGGATGAGATATCGAAAGCTATTCAAGAAAGAAAAGAAAATGATATATTACCATTAATAGAAGAAGCTTTAGACTTAGATTTTACTGCCAAAGAAATTTTGAATGATGGTATGGTAGCAGGCATGGGAGTGGTAGGGGAACGGTTCAAAAAGGGGGAGGTTTTTATTCCAGAGGTTATGTTATCAGCCCAAACAATGAACAAAGGTTTGGAAAGACTGGAACCGCTTCTAGCAAAGGAAAAAGTAGAATCAAAAGGTAAGGTGTTAATTGGAACAGTTAAAGATGATCGTCATGATATTGGCAAAAATATAGTCAGTATAATGTTAAAAGGAGCTGGTTTCGATATTATAGATTTAGGTACAAATGTATCAACTGAAGAATTTATTGAAAAGAGTTTTGAAGAAGAACCAGATTTTGTTTTATTGTCCGCTCTACTGACAACCACTATGTCTAATATGAAACAGACAGTGCAGGAATTACAGGAGGAAGGAGTAGAGGCTACAATTATGGTAGGGGGCGCGCCAGTGACCCAGGAATTTGCAGATTCAATTAATGCAGAGTTTGCTGAAAATGCAGCCGAGACAGTAGAAAAGGTAAATGATATTGTTGGTCAAAAATAATATTGATAAACTTTTACCTCGGAAAGTTAAAATATTGATGATGGTGTCATAAAAAGTGTTTTTTTTCACTATTTTAACAGATTTAAATATCCTGCCCAAGTTCTGATAATTAACAGAATAATTATTCTCTGATTACCTCGTTCACTGGAACTTTCTAATGACAAGAGGGCTGAGGCCTCTAGCGAGGCGCTCATAGTTCCATGGCTTAAACTTTTCACCAAAACACTATTATAAAATATTGAATAATTGAAGGAAGTATAAATAAGTAGAAGCCTCCATTTCTCTCGAAATGGAGGCCACTTATCTATCTTGGAGGGGAGGGGTTGATTATTTTCTACGTCTTATTATTGTACAAATTTAGTGCCAGGAGTCAAAAATATTAGTTCATCTCATAAATGGAGGAGCATTACTTTCAATATCAACTAAGGAAGTAAATAACTGGATAAAAATTCATCTTATCTACCTCAAACCGGAAAAAAATTCCTTTCAAACGGCAATAAAATACCTTAGGGATATTATCAGTAACTCCTATACCTGAAAAATTCCTTATACTTTACTTATCCCATTTCGTGATCAAGAAAAATCCCTCTTAAGGAGACTTCGTCCCAGATGCTTTCGGTATTAAAATTATCTCTGAGAATTTTAGAACTCAATTTTATCTGTTGGAGCAATATAATTTATTATCTACAATGAATTTACACACTCTATTCCAAATTGTCATGAATTATTCAGGTGAACTAAATCTGAAAAATATTTATATCATTTTTTAAAGAACACATAAATTCTTGCAAAAATCTTTCCAATAGACCAAAAATACGATAAATAATTTATATAAACTAAATGGAATCAAAATAAATGTAAGAAAATAGAAATGTAGGGAGAATAATCAAAAAAAAGTATAGAGTGATTATAAATAGAATGAGTAGTGACTAATTTATCAATTCTCCTTATCTTCTTTCTCGTTTCCATTTAATCTATTTGACATAATAGTATCTACGATACCATAATCTTTAGCTTCTTTAGCATCCATAAAGAAATTTCTATCACTATCTTCGGAAATTTTTTCCACATCTTGACCGGTAAAATCAGCAAGAATTTGGTTTAACTTCTCTCTAGTCTTCATAATTTCTTGGGCGTGAATATCAATATCTGCTGCCTGTCCTTCAACACCGCCCATAGGTTGATGTATCATAACTCTAGAATTTGGAAGGGCTGATCTCTTTCCTTGAGTACCGCCAGCAAGCAGAATAGCCCCCATGCTGGAAGCTTGCCCCATACAAATTGTTGCAATATCAGGATCAACAAATTTCATTGTATCCAATATTGCTAGGCCCGAAGTGATTTCGCCGCCGGGAGAATTAATATATAAATTTATATCATTTTCAGAGTCTTCTGCTTCAAGAAAAAGCATTTGGGCGATTATAACACTCGAAATATGATTATTGATTGCATCACCTAAAAATATAATTCTTTCTTTTAGTAGAC
>Ga0102941_1000046_pt1 | contig 41340 bp, 32 predicted proteins | sample SalPonR2_C_D2_MG_FD_79281 | JGI IMG/M metagenome (GOLD analysis project Ga0102941, IMG submission 79281) | Salt pond soil microbial communities from South San Francisco under conditions of wetland restoration - Salt Pond MetaG R2_C_D2_MG | ecosystem: Environmental > Aquatic > Marine > Intertidal... | reverse complement strand
GTGCAGTCCGCAGACCCGACCACGGATTTCGATGGCCTCCAGACGGCTCTGGCCGAAGTGCTGGGCGCGCCCGTGACGATGACCATCCTCGACACCCATGCCGTTATAACGGTGCCCGAGGCATTGCAGGCCGCGGCAGTCGAAGCGCTGGAAGCGCGCGGGCTGCGCCTGATGGGCGTTGGCCACCGGATGGAGATCTACAAGGAAACCGGTCTGCCGCGTGACGTCGCCGACCGGTTCGGCATTCGCGCCATGGGCGGCACCCATGGCATCGGGCACACCCGCATGGCAACCGAAAGCGCCGTGACAACGCTTGGCGCGCATCCGTTTTCGACCGCCGAGGATCAGTGCCTGGTGCACAACGGATCGTTGTCGAACCACAACCAGATGCGCCGCAAACTGGCGCGCGAAGGCTTTTTCACCCGCACGGAAAACGACACCGAAGTGGGGGCCGCCTATATTTCCTCTCGTATCGCCAAAGGCGACACGCTGGGCCAGGCGCTTGAGGGCACGCTCAAGGATCTCGACGGGTTCTTCACGTTCGTCACCGGGACCCGCGACGGCTTTGGCGTGGTCCGCGATCCCATCGCCTGCAAACCCGCCGTGCTGGCCGAGACCGGCGATTACGTAGCCTTCGCTTCGGAATACCGCGCCTTTGCGGACCTGCCGGGAATCCAGGCCGCGAAGATCTGGGAACCCGAACCCGCCACCGTCTATTTCTGGGAGCGCTGAGATGCAGACCATCGACATGGCCACCACTGAATTGCGCGAGGTCAACGCGACCCTGCAGGCCCAGGCAGCCCTTACGAACCAGACCCGGTGGATCCTGGAAAACCCGCGCGGCAGCCATGCGGTCGCCGTCGGTCTTGACGCCCCGATCGAGGTCACGGTCAACGGGTCCACGGGATACTATTGCGCTGGCATGAACAAGCAGGCCACGATCCATGTCACCGGCTCCACCGGGCCGGGCGTGGCTGAAAACATGATGTCGGGCACAGTGGTCATCGATGGCGATGCAAGTCAGTATGCCGGGGCCACGGGCCATGGTGGGCTGTTGGTGATCAAGGGCAACGCCTCTTCGCGCTGTGGCATTTCTATGAAGGGCATCGACATCGTGGTGCACGGCAATATCGGCCACATGTCCGCTTTCATGGGCCAAAAGGGCAATCTGGTGGTCCTGGGCGATGCCGGCGACGCGCTGGGCGACAGCCTTTACGAGGCGCGGCTGTTCGTGCGCGGCACGGTCAAATCCCTAGGCGCGGATTGCGTCGAAAAGGAGATGCGCCCCGAGCATCTCGAAATCCTGCGCGACCTGCTGGACCGCGCCGGGGCCGACGCCCGGCCTGAAGACTTCAAGCGGTACGGTTCGGCACGCAACCTCTACCATTTCAACATCGACCATGCGGGGGCCTATTGATGAGCACGCCAAAGACTGAACCCCGTCAAAGCTGGACCTTCTCGCGTGAGGTGAACGCCGAGATCCGGCGCGCTGCCGAGACCGGCATCTACGACATTCGCGGCGGCGGCGCGAAACGCCGGGTGCCGCATTTCGACGACCTGTTGTTCCTGGGCGCGTCGATGTCGCGCTACCCGTTGGAAGGCTACCGCGAGAAATGCGAAACCAGCGTTGTGCTTGGCACGCGCTTTGCCAAGAAGCCGATCGAGTTGAAGATCCCGATCACCATCGCCGGCATGTCCTTTGGCGCATTGTCCGGCCACGCCAAGGAGGCGCTTGGCCGGGGCGCGACGCTGGCGGGCACTTCGACAACCACCGGCGACGGCGGCATGACCGAGGAAGAACGCGGGCATTCCGAAAAACTGGTCTACCAATACCTGCCATCGCGCTACGGCATGAACCCCGATGACCTGCGCCGCGCCGACGCGATCGAGATCGTCGTGGGCCAGGGCGCCAAGCCCGGCGGCGGCGGCATGTTGCTGGGTCAGAAGATCACCGAACGCGTGGCGGGGATGCGTGACCTGCCGGTCGGTATCGATCAGCGTTCGGCCTGCCGTCACCCGGACTGGACCGGGCCGGATGACCTGGAAATCAAGATCCTGGAATTGCGTGAGATCACCGGCTGGGAAAAACCGATCTACGTCAAGATCGGCGGCGCGCGGCCCTATTACGACACGGCGCTTGCGGTCAAGGCCGGCGCGGATGTGGTCGTGCTCGACGGGATGCAGGGCGGCACTGCCGCGACGCAGGATGTGTTCATCGAAAACGTGGGCCAGCCGATATTGGCCTGCATTCGCCCGGCCGTTCAGGCGTTGCAGGATCTGGGTCTGCACCGCGAGGTGCAGTTGGTCGTATCGGGCGGCATCCGCTCTGGCGCGGATGTGGCCAAGGCGCTGGCGCTTGGCGCGGATGCGGTGGCCATCGGCACCGCCGCGCTGATCGCACTGGGAGACAATGATCCGAAATGGGAAGCAGAATACCAGGCGCTGGGCACGACCACCGGCGCTTATGACGACTGGCACGAGGGCCGCGACCCGGCAGGGATCACCACCCAGGACCCGGAATTGATGAAACGCCTCGACCCGGTCGAAGGCGGTCGGCGGCTGCGCAACTACCTCAACGTGATGACGCTGGAATGCCAGACGCTGGCGCGCGCGTGCGGCAAAAGCCATGTCCATAATCTTGAACCCGAAGACCTCTGCGCGCTGACCATGGAGGCCGCCGCCATGACACAGGTGCCACTTGCCGGCACCAACTGGTGGCCCGGAAAAGGCGGGTTCTGAGCAACAACACGACGCGATCCGCAGCGCCCCGGGCGCGGCATAGCCAACACAGGAAGGATATACCCCATGACGGATCTTGCCGCCTTCGCCGCTGAAAAAGGCGTGAAGTATTTCATGATCTCCTACACCGATCTGTTCGGCGGCCAGCGGGCCAAACTGGTGCCCGCCGCCGCGATTGCCGACATGGCGCGGGACGGCGCGGGGTTTGCGGGCTTTGCCACGTACCTCGACATGACCCCGGCCCATCCCGACATGCTGGCGGTGCCCGATCCGGCGACGGTGATCCAGCTTCCCTGGAAGCCCGAGGTCGCCTGGGTCGCGGCCAATTGCGTCATGGAAGGCGCCGAGGTCGCGCAAGCGCCCCGCAACGTGCTGCGTAAACTGGTGGCCGAGGCCCAGGCCGAGGGCCTGCGCGTCAAGACAGGGGTGGAGGCAGAGTTCTTCTTGCTGACCCCGGAGGGCGACGCGATTTCGGACCCGGCCGATACAGCGGCCAAACCCTGTTACGACCAGCAGGCCGTGATGCGGCGCTATGACGTGATCGCCGAGATTTGCGACTTCATGCTCGACCTCGGTTGGGGACCCTACCAGAACGACCACGAAGACGCGAATGGCCAGTTCGAGATGAACTGGGATTTCGACGATGCCCTGGTGACCGCCGATCGCCACAGCTTTTTCAAGTTCATGGTCAAATCGGTGGCTGAAAAGCACGGGCTGCGCGCCACGTTCATGCCCAAGCCGATCGAAGGGCTGACCGGAAATGGCTGCCATGCGCATGTGTCGGTCTGGGATCTGGCGGGCGAGGTTAACGCCTTCGCCGATGACGCAAAGGACCTGGGCCTGTCCGATCAGGGGCGCAATTTCCTGGGCGGGATCATGAAACATGCCACCGCCATGGCCGCGATCACCAACCCGACCGTCAACAGCTACAAGCGCATCAACGCGCCGCGCACCCTGTCGGGGGCGACCTGGGCCCCCAACAGCGTGACCTGGACCGGGAACAACCGCACGCACATGGTGCGCGTGCCCGGCCCCGGCCGGTTCGAGTTGCGCCTGCCCGACGGGGCGGCGAACCCTTACCTGTTGCAAGCCGTCATCATCGCCGCCGGGCTGTCCGGCATCCGGTCGAAAGCCGACCCCGGCCCGCGCCATGACATCGACATGTATGCCGAGGGCTACAAGGTCAAAGACGCGCCGAAACTGCCGCTGAACATGCTGGATGCGGTGCGCGCGCTGGATGCCGACAAAGGCCTCAAGACCGCCCTGGGCGCTGAATTCGCCGCCTCCTACATCAAGATGAAGCTGCAGGAGTGGAACAGCTTCGCGTCCCATTTCTCGCAATGGGAAAAGGACAACACGCTGGATATCTGAGGCCTTTCACATCGTCGTTGCCTGCGCGCAAAGGGGTGTGAACGCGCGGCACCAGATCCCGTTCGCGGGTGATCGTGACGCCTTGCGTGAGCGACATGGCGTTCGGTCGGAGTGGTTTGCCGGCACTGCCCGGACCGCGCCGGTTGGCAAACGGTTCACGCATGATTGGTCAGGCGATCGCCGGCGCGCGATCTGCCGCAGGCGACCGGGCGACATCCGCCAAGGCATGCGGGTCGGACCGGACCGCCATCTGCACGTGCCGCATGAAGGCGCGGGCCGATTGTGACTGCGGTCTGATGGTCGATACAGCGAATGACGCGCTGTAGATGAATTCAGGGCGAAAGGGCCGGATCGCCAGCGTCGGATCATCGGGTTGCAATACCGGAAACGGGCACAGAACGGAAAACCCGACACCGGCACGCGCCAGCGTCAGGGCACTGACGGCCGTGCCTACTTCGGCTACGGGGCGGGTGCGAATGCCTGCCTTCATGAAAACCTGGTCCAGCCGGGTGCGCACCATGAAACGACGCGTCAGCGTGATGTGGTCCTGGTCATGCAACAGTTCGGGGGTGATCACGTCATGACGCGCCAGCGGATGATCCGGCGCCATGACGCACACCGCCAATGACCTATGAAACGGGATCAGCTCCATCGCGGAATGGGTCAGTTCCGCCAGGGTGAACCCCAGATCCAGACGATCGTCGACCAACCGGTCCACCAGATCGTTCGACGTACAGGTTTCCAGTGAAATCATCTGGCCGGGATGTCGTTTCATGAAACTGGCCACGCAGCGCCCGAGAAAGCGATGCGTCAGCGTCGGAGGCGCGGCCAGTCGCAAAGGCTGGCTGACGGGATCGCCGGGGTCCGTGCCATTGAGATAGGCCAGGGCGTCGAACAACCGATCGAGATTGCTGTTGAGGCGCAGTGCCTCGGCCGTGGGACGCAGCCTGCTGCCGCGTCTCTCGAACAAGATGACACCCATATTCGCTTCGAGTTGGGCCAGCATCCTGCTGACGGCCGGTTGTGAGACGCCCAGCTTGTAGGCCGCCGCCGTCACCGTACCGGCCGTGACCACGGCCCTGAGAACCTCGTACTCCCGGATGGATGCGCGCGATCTCATGGTGTCCCCAATTCCGCAAAGACATGCATTATTATTATAGGTCTATAATTTGTAAACATGGTTATTTGAGTCTCCGACGGCAAACCTTGCGCTACGGTATCGACTGTCCAAGGACAAACAACAGACCGGGTGCCCGACAGACATTGGCAAACCCGGTGCGCCAACAGAGGAGTTTGCGATATGACCAGTCCCGTCATCCGCCGTGTGGCCATTCTGGCCATGGCTGCGGCCCTGCCGGCCCTGCCGCTTGCGGCACAAGAATTGCGGATAGGCCTTGCCTCCGAGCCATCATCGGCCGACCCGCATTTCCACAACCTCGGGCCAAACAACCAGTTGCGCCGCAACGTCTTCGAGTCGCTCGTCGGCACCGATGAGGCGCAGCAGCTGACGCCGCTTTTGGCCGAAAGCTGGGAGCCGGTCAGCGAGACCAGCTGGCAGTTCAACCTGCGCAGCGACGTGACCTTCTCTGACGGCTCGCCCTTCGATGCCCATGACGTCGTCTATACGGTCTGCCGCATCCCCGGCGTGCCGGATTCGCCGTCGCTGTTCACCACCTATACCGGCGGGATCACCGGCATGGAGGTCGTCGACCCCCATACGCTGATCGTGCACAGCGCCGAATCCTACCCGTTGATGCCGACCGAGTTCTCGACCTTCGGCATCATCTCGGCGCGCGCCAATGGCGTCGATGGTTCGGCTCTGACCTTCAGCACGGAGGGCTGCGGCGACGACATGCCCGTGCCCGCCACGCAGGCCTTCAACGACGGGACGGCCGCAATCGGCACCGGTCCCTTCCTTCTGGAAAGCTTCCGCCGCGGCGAAGGCATCGAACTGGTCCGCAACCCCGACTACTGGGGCGAGGCCGCGCCCTGGGAACGGGTAACGATGTTGCCGCTGACCTCGGAAGGGCCGCGGGTCGCTGCGCTGATCGCGGGTGACGTGGATTTCGTCGAGAACCCGCCGCTGCAAGACCTCGAACGCCTGCGCGCCGATGATGATCTGCGCGTGGTGCAAGGCATCTCCAACCGGGTGATCTACATCCACCTCGATCACGCGCAGGTTCCCTCGCCGATGATCACCGGCACCGATGGGGCCAACCCGCTGCAGGATATCCGCGTGCGCGAGGCGCTGACCATCGCGGTCAACCGCGACGCCATCGTGGAACGCATCATGGGTGGCGTGGCCGTATCGGCGGGCGAATTGCTGCCGCCGGGCATGTTCGGCGCCCATGTGGAGGGCGACCTGCCGCCGCGCGGCTTCGACGCCGAGCGCGCCCAGGCGCTTCTGGCCGAGGCAGGCTATCCCAACGGCTTCGGCATCACCATCGGTACGCCCAACGACCGCTACATCAACGACGCGCAGGTCGCGCAGGCCGTGGCGCAGATGTGGGCCCGGATCGGGGTCGATACAGAAATCGACGCTTCGACGGCCTCGACCTTCTTCTCGCGTCGCAACGCGTTCGAGTTCTCGGCCTACCTTGCGGGCTGGGGCGCGGGCACCGGCGAGATGTCATCGCCATTGCGGGCGCTTCTTGCGACGCGCAACAGCGACCTGGGACTGGGCGGCACCAACCGCGGCCAGTATTCCAACCCCGAGATGGACGAGATCCTGCTCGAGGCGCTGCGCACGGTCGATGACGACGCGCGCGAGGGCTTGCTGCGGCAGGCATCGCGGATGGCGATGGATGACTATGCGATCATCCCGCTGCACTACGAGGTGACGCCCTGGGCGATGCGCGCAAGCATCGATTACTCACCGCGCGCCGACCAGTACACGCTGCCCTACGCGATCCGTCCGGTCGAGTAAGGCATCGAACCTCAAGGGCCGCGCAGGCACCCCGGCGCGGCCCTTTCCTGACACCCCAAATTCCGGGATGCCCCCGCGATGCTCGTCTTCCTGCTCAGGCGCCTCACCCAATCGGTTTTCGTGCTGATCGCCATGATGGTCGTCGTCTTCTTCGGCGTCTACATGATCGGCAATCCGGTCGATATCCTGATCTCGCCCGATGCGACGCCCGCCGAGATCGACGAAACCATGGCGCGCTTCGGCTTTGATCAACCGGTCTATATCCAATTCCTGAAATTCGTCGGAAATGCGTTGCAGGGCGATCTTGGCCGCAGCTTCGTGCATGGCGAAAGCGCCGTCAGCCTGATCCTCTCCTACATGCCCGCGACGCTTGAGCTGGCGCTGCTGGGCCTCATTTTCTCGATCGCCATCGGTGTGCCGCTGGGTGTCTACGCCGGTTACAAGGCCGACCGGTGGCAGGGTCGGGCGATCATGACCGGCTCCATCTTCGGCTTTTCGCTGCCCAATTTCTGGGTCGGCATGTTGTTGATCCTGATCTTTGCGGTGGAACTGCAGTGGCTGCCCTCGACCGGACGCGGCGACACCGTCGAGGTGTTGGGCCTGCGGCTGTCGATCTTCACCGCAGACGGGTTTCAACACATGATCCTGCCGGCGCTGACGCTGGCACTCTACAAGGCGTCCCTGGTCACCCGCCTGGCGCGCGCCGGAACGCAAGAGGCCCTGATGCAGGATTACGTCAAGTTTGCCCGCGCCAAGGGCCTGTCGGAAACCCGCATCCTGGTGGTGCACGTGCTCAAGAACATCATGATCCCGATCATCACGGTTCTGGGCCTCGAACTGGGATCGATGATCGCCTTCGCGGTCGTGACCGAGACCGTCTTTGCCTGGCCCGGAATGGGCAAGCTGCTGATCGACAGCATCCTCACGCTCGATCGGCCGGTCATCGTCGCCTACCTGATGATGACCGTGATCATCTTCATCGTCATCAACCTGATCGTGGATCTGGTCTACACGCTGCTCGATCCGCGTGTCCGGGTGAAAGGAAGCACGGCATGAGCGTCAGCGCCCCTCCAATCCCTGCCGCGCCCGTCCCCGATGGCGCAGACCGGTGGCGCCGCATCAATCTGGTGGCCGGTCTGGCCGTGGGCTTGTCGCTTACCATCTTGCTGACCGGGCAAGGCTTTGCCTTGCTTGGGGCCCGTATCGTCTTGCTGGCAGGCCTGATCACGCTTGCCGCAAGCCTTCTGCGCGGGCGCGCGCACAAGTTCTTTTCCGGACCCTCGGCCTATGTCGCGACCGCCAGCCTGTTCGTGCTGGTGGTGCTGGCCATCTTTGCCAGCGAGATTTCGCCCCAGAACCCATATGACCTGCGCCAGCTGGATATCATGGATGGCCGTTTGCCGCCGGGATCCACCACGTTCGACGGGTCGATGACCTACCATCTGGGAACCGACGAACAGGGCCGCGATATCCTGTCGGGCATCTTGTATGGTCTGCGCGTATCGCTGTCGGTATCGATCTTTGCCACTCTGGCGGCCATGGCGATCGGCGTTGTGGTGGGCATATACGCCGCATGGGCCGGGGGCAGGACCGATACGATCTTGATGCGGATCGTGGATTTTCAGCTGTCCTTTCCCTCCATTCTCGTGGCGTTGATGTTGATGGCGGCCTTCGGGCGGGGTCTCGACAAGATCGTCATCGCGCTGATCATCGTGCAATGGGCCTACTACGCGCGCACCGTGCGCGGCACTGCCCTGTCGGAGGCGCGCAAGGAATACATCGACGCCGCCCGTGGCCTGGGCCTGCCGGACTGGCGGATCGTGTTCGGGCATCTTCTGCCCAACTGCATCCCGCCGCTGATCGTGATCTCGACGGTGCAGGTCGCCAACACCATCGTGCTGGAATCCTCGCTGTCCTTCCTTGGCGTGGGCGTGCCGATCACCCAGCCGTCGCTGGGGCTGCTGATTTCGAATGGCTATGGCTACATGCTGTCGGGCCAATACTGGATGAGCATGTATCCCGGAGTCGCCTTGCTGGCGATTGTCGCCTCGATCAACATGGTGGGCGACAGGCTGCGCGACACCCTCAACCCGAGGCTCCAGAAATGAGCGTTCTAGATGTACGCGATCTGCAAACCCATTTCTTCACCGAAGCGGGCGTGGTCAAGGCCGTGGATGGCGTGAGCTTTTCGCTGAATGAAGGCGAAGTGCTTGGACTGGTGGGCGAAAGCGGGTCGGGCAAATCCGTCACCGGCTTTTCGATCCTGCGCCTCGTCGATCAACCAGGCCGTGTCGTGGGCGGGCAGATCAACTTTCGTGGCCAGGACCTGGCCGGCCTGTCCGACCGTGACATGCGCGGCCTGCGCGGCAACAAGATCGCGATGATCTTTCAAGATCCGATGATGACCCTGAACCCGGTTCTGCGCATCGAGACGCAGATGGTCGAGGCGGTGCGCGCCCACGAGCGTGTCAGCCCTGCCGCCGCGCGTGACCGCGCGATAAAGGCGCTGGCCAAGGTCGGCATCCCCTCGCCCGAGGAACGTCTGGCGGCCTATCCGCATCAGTTTTCAGGCGGCATGCGCCAGCGGGTCGCCATCGCCATCGCACTGCTGAATGGTCCCGACCTGATCGTGGCGGACGAACCGACCACCGCGCTCGACGTGACCATTCAAAGCCAGATCCTGGCCGAGGTTCAGGAACTGGCGCGCGAGACCGGCACCGCCCTGATCTGGATCACCCACGACCTCGCCGTCGTGGCGGGCTTGGCCGACAAGATCTCCGTCATGTACGCGGGCCGGATCGTCGAGACCGGACCGACCGATGCGGTTCTGGCTGCGCCGGGCCATCCCTATACCGAAGGATTGCTTGGCTCGATCCCCGGCCACGGGCGGCGGGGCGAGCGGTTGACGCAGATCCCCGGCATGGCGCCCAACATGGCGCGCCTGCCCGACGGCTGTGCCTTCGCGCCGCGCTGCACCAGGGCCTCTGACGCGTGCCGCGCCGAGGCGCCCGCCATCACCGAGATCGGACCGGGGCGCGCCTTGCGTTGCGTGCATCCGTCGCTGCCAGCGGAGATCGCGCAATGACCGCAATGCTGGAACTCCACAACGTCTCGCGCCGGTTCGAAAAGAAGCTCGACTCGGTCGAACGTCTGGCCCGGAGGCTTGGCGCGGACCTGACAGAGACCTGCGTCAATGCCGTGGATACCGCGAGTTTTGACATCGCCCGTGGCGAGGTCGTGGGCCTGGTGGGCGAAAGCGGCTGCGGCAAGTCCACGCTCGGGCGCATGGTGGCCGGGCTGTTGCCGGTCAGCGACGGCGAGATCCGCTTTGAAGGCGTGGATGTCACCGATGCGTCCAGCGCGCAGGCACGCGAAAAACGGCTGCGCATCCAGATGATCTTTCAGGACCCGATGTCGTCGCTCAACCCGCGCATGAGAGTGGCCGAGATCATCGGCGAGGCCGCCGTCTACCACGGCCTGACCACACGCGCCGAGGTGGCGGGCTATGTCGACGGCCTGCTTGAGAAGGTAGGGCTCGATCGGGCCTTCGCGCAGCGCTACCCCCACCAGATGTCGGGCGGCCAACGCCAGCGCATCGGCATCGCCCGCGCGCTGGCAGTTCAGCCCGAATTCCTGATCTGCGACGAAAGCATCGCGGCGCTGGACGTGTCGATCCAGGCACAGGTGATCAACCTGTTCCAGGACCTGAAGCACGATCTTGATCTGACCTACCTGTTCATAAGCCACGACCTGGGTGTCGTCGAACATATCGCCGACCGGGTGGTGGTGATGTACCTGGGCCGCATCGTCGAGATCGCGGCCACGGATCAACTCTTCGACGCGCCGCGTCATCCCTACACACAGGCCCTTCTGGATCAGGTGCCGCGCCTTGGCGCCGGGCGGCAGGCGTTCCGCACCGTCAAGGGCGAGATCCCGTCGCCCCTGAACCCGCCGCCGGGCTGCCATTTTCACCCGCGCTGCCCCATGGCGGGGCCGCGCTGCCAGCGCGAGGCACCGCGCACCATCACCGAAGCCGGCCACAGCGTGGCGTGTCATTTGCATGACGGGGGGGTAGAATGACCGAAACCGTTCCCGGTGTCCTGAGCGTGCACGGCACCGCCACCCAGACGCTGCCACTGGTCTTCGACAGCCCCCATTCGGGCACGGAATACCCGGCCGATTTCGATCATGCCGCCGATCCACAGACGCTGCGCCATGCGGAGGATACCCATGTCGCCGACCTTTGGGCGGGCGCGGTGGATGCGGGTGCGGTCCTGCTCGAGGCGCATTTCCCCCGGTCCTATGTGGACGCGAACCGCGCGCCCGACGACATGGACCCCGACCAGATCGACGGCACCTATCCCGGCACGCTGAACCCCACGGTGAAAAGCCAGCTCGGCATCGGCCTGTGCTGGACCCGCGTGCCCCCCGCGGGCGGTCCGCTATACACCCGCCGCCTGACCGCCGATGAAGTCGCGTCCCGCGTCCGGCGATATCATCACCCCTACCAGTCGCGCCTGCGCGCGGTCCTTGACGACAGCCACGCCCGATGGGGCGCGGTCTGGCACGTCAATTGCCATTCGATGCAGGAGGTGGCCTCGGCCATGTCCACTCAGGATCGCGGCACGCCGCGCCCCGATTTCGTGCTGGGCGATCGCGACGGAACGGCCTGCGAACCGGGCCTGACCGAAGCCGTGCGGCTGTTTCTATCGGCGCGCGGCTATTCGGTCGCGGTGAACGATCCCTACAAGGGGATGGAGCTGATCCGCGCCAATGGCGACCCCGCGCGCGGACGGCACTCGATGCAGATCGAGGTGAACCGCAAGCTCTATATGGACGAGACGACGCGCGATCCCAATGCGGGCTATGGCGCGCTCAAGACGTGTTTCACCGCGCTGGCCCTGCACCTGTCCGGCCACGTTTCCAACCAGCTCAGAAGGATCACGGCAGAATGACCGCACCCCGCAATGGATCGTCGACCGGATTGCCGAACCCCTACCCCGTCGAACTGACGCCGCCCGACATCACGCCCTACGCAAAGGGCACCGGATCCATCCCCTATATCTGGACCTTCGACAGCGGCCTGCCGGGCCCGCATGTGGCGCTGACGGCCATCGTGCACGGCAATGAGCCGTGTGGCGCGCTGACGCTCGACTGGCTGATGAAACGCGATACGCGGCCGATCGTCGGAAAACTGTCATTCGCCTTCATGAATGTCGCCGCCCACGAGGCGTTCGACCCCGACCTGCCCGACGCCTCGCGCTGGATCGACGAGGATTTCAACCGGCTCTGGGCGAAGGAAACGCTCGACGACCCCGACCGCCCGATGACCGAGGAATTGCGGCGCGCACGCGAGGTGCGGCCCTGGCTTGATAGCGTCGATCTGCTCCTCGATATCCACTCGATGCAAAACAAGAACGCCGCGTTGACCATCGCGGGGCTCTTGCCCAAAGGCCGTGATCTGGCGCGAAGCGTCGGCTACCCGCCCCTCGTGATCAACGATCAGGGCCATGCCGAAGGCCTTCGGATGCGTGACTATGGCGGGTTCGGCGATCCGACCTCGGCGCGCAACGCCATGCTGGTCGAATGCGGCCAGCATTGGGAAAAATCCGCTGAAGGTGCCGCGATGGAAACCGCGATCCGCTTCTTGCGCGCGACAGGTGCCGTGGCGGAAGATTTTGGTGCCGACTGGATGGCAACCCGCCCTGCCCCGGACGCCATGCAATTTTTCCAGGTCTCGCGCGCGGTTACCATCGAGACCGACGAATTCCGGTTCTCGCAGGACTGGAAAGGGCTCGAGGCGCTGCCCGAGGGGACGCTGATCGGCCTTGACGGCACGACCGAGATCCGCGCACCACATCCGGTAACTGTCCTGATCATGCCATCGCGCAGGCTGTGGCGCGGCAAGACGGCGGTGCGGCTGGCGGAACCGGTCGCAGGTTGAACCGGGCACGTATAGGGGCATGACATGCAAAACACTTCGGAGATCCCGCAGCTTGTGGAAACCCACAAGGACGATCTGATCGGGCTGGCCGACCGGGTCTGGGGCATGCCCGAGACGCTGTACGGTGAATATAGATCCTGCGCCGAACATGCCGCCATGCTGAGGGCCAAGGGCTTTCGCGTGACCGAAGAGGTCGCGGGCCTGCCCACCGCCGTGATGGGCGAGGCCGGAAGCGGCGGTCCGGTGATCGCCATTCTGGGCGAGTTCGACGCCCTTCCCGGCCTGAGCCAGGTAGCGGGCCTGGATTACCCGCAAGAGCTCGAGGAAGGCGCGCCCGGTCATGGCTGCGGCCATAACCTTCTGGGGTCGGCCGCATTGCTGGCGGCCTGCGCCGTCAAGGACTGGCTGGAGGCAACAGGCACACCGGGGCGCGTGCGCTACTATGGCTGCCCTGCCGAGGAAGGCGGCGCCGCCAAGACCTTCATGGTGCGCGATGGTGCCTTTGATGATGTCGATGCCGCCGTCACATGGCATCCGTCGGGCATGACCCGCGTCGATGACCCGCTGTCGCTGGCCAACACGCGGATGGATTTCCATTTCTCGGGCCGGGCGGCCCATGCCGCCGCGCAACCGCACCTGGGCCGATCCGCGCTGGATGCGGTCGAACTGATGTCGGTCGGTGTGAACTACCTGCGCGAACACATGCCCCAAGATGCCCGCATCCACTACGCCTACCTCGACGCGGGCGGCAAGGCACCCAACGTCGTGCAGGCGCGGGCTTCGGTGCGCTATTCGATCCGGGCGCTCAAACTGCACGAGATGCTGGCGCTGGTCGAACGGGTCAAGAAAGTGGCCGAAGGCGCGGCGCTGATGACCGAGACCACCGTCGAATTCAAGATGTTCGCCGCCGTCTCGAACCATTTCGAGAACCTGACGATGGACACCATCATGCAAGAGGCGCTCGATGAACTGGGCGGCGTGCCCTTCGACGACGCCGACCGGGACTATGCCGCGCGTATACAGGCGACGCTTTCGGCACAAGATATCGCCGCCGAATGGTCCGTGGTGAACGAGCCGCCGCGCGATGGCGCGACCTTGTGTGACTGGGTGGTGCCGATGCGGCCGGGCGGCGAGGTCCTGATCGGCTCCACCGATGTTGGCGACGTGACATGGAAGGTGCCCACGACCGAGGTCCTCGTCGCCACCGCTGCCATCGGCACGCCCCTGCACAGCTGGCAGATGACCGCGCAGGGGCTGTCGGGCTCTGCGCACAAGGGCATGGTGCATGCTGCAAAGGCGATGGGCCGGGTGGCGCAAATCGTCTTGAGCGATCCCGCACGCCTGGCCGAGGCCAAGGCCGAACACGCACGACGCCTGGCCGTCACGCCTTATAGCTGCCCGATGCCGGCCGACCACAAAGCGCCGCTGGTGCCACGCCCCGACACGGCGGCCTGACCCGGTTCACGGCATGGTTCGGCGCCGTCATATGCCTTGCCCAAGGCACTGCGGCGGCCGCTCCGTTGCGCCACACCGATCACAAACGCCACTTTTCCGTTGATTGTCATGCAATAATTCCTTTTGCTTCGGCCAGCGGAACAATCCGCCCCGATGGCATGCCTCCATCTGATCGGGAAAGCGGCTGCCTGTGGCCGACGCGGATCAGGGCCCGGTCGCGAAACCTGCCCCAAGCAAAGACCCAGCACGAAGGCCGTTTCCTTGACCAACCCGCAACTCCTGATCTTCGCAATTCTCGCCACCATGATGGGGCTATTCCTGTGGGGCCGCTTTCGCCATGACGTGGTTGCGCTGGCCGCCCTGTTGGCCTGCGTCATCGCCGGTCTGGTCCCGTCAGGTGAGGCGTTCGCAGGCTTTGGCCATCCGGCCGTGATTACCGTGGCCTGTGTCCTGGTGCTGAGCCAGGGGTTGCGCAACACCGGCGCCGTGGATTGGCTGGCGCGCGGTATTCTGCCGCGCGATGCCGGACGGACCACCACCTTGCTGGCGCTGATCGGGCTGGGGGCGGCGCTGTCGGGGTTCATGAACAACGTGGGCGCGATGGCGCTCCTGATGCCGATCGCGGTGCAGGTGTCGGACCGGTTGGGGCTGACGCCCGGGCAGATCCTGATGCCGCTGGCCTTCGGGACCATTCTGGGGGGCATGACAACGCTGGTCGGCACGCCACCGAACCTGATCGTCTCGGGCTTTCGGGAAGAAGCCGGTCTGGGTCAGTTCGCGATGTTCGATTTTGCGCCGGTGGGCGTGGCGGTTGCGGCCCTGGGCGTCTTGTTCGTGGCCACCGTTGGCTGGCGGCTGGTCCCGGCGCGCAAATCGGCCTCGGGTGAAGGCTTTGACACCGGCACCTACCTCACCGAAGTGCGCGTCCCCGAGAAAAGCAAGGCGATCGGATTGACGCTGCGCGGATTCGAGACCGAGATCGAGGACAGCGGCGCACAGATCGTCGGTCTGGTGCGCAATGATCTGCGCATGACCGCGCCGCATGGCGCGCGCAAGATCCACGAGGGCGATGTCCTGGTGCTGCAGGCCGATGTCGACGCCCTGGCCGAAGCGCTGTCAGTGTTTGGCATCAAGCTGGAGGCGCACGAGACAACCTCGGATGGCACGGACGAACCGCCGGAAGGCACGTCCCGGACGATATCGCAAGCAGCCAGCCTCGACACCGCCAAAGGCAACGCGGACAAGGTCGGCGACACCGATGAGACCGATCAGCGCGACGAAGAGATCGTGCTGCGCGAACTGGCCGTTCTGCCGGGGTCGACCATCGTCGGGCGGTCGGCAAGCGATCTGCGCCTGCGCACGCGCTATGGGCTCAATCTGCTGGCCGTGTCGCGCGAGGGTCGCCAGCCACAGGCACGGCTGCGCAAACTCAAGCTGAAATCCGGCGACCTGCTGCTGATGCAGGGTCCGGCAGAGATCATGGCCGAATTCATCAATGATACGGGCTGCGTGCCTTTGGGGGAGCGCGAGCTGCGCATCCCCGACAAGCGCATGGCAATCATTGCGGGCGCGATCATGTTGGGGGCGATCGGCGTTGTGACGCTGGGCCTGCTGCCTGCCGCCGTTGGCTTTGCCCTTGGGGTTCTGGCCTCCATGCTCTTGCGCACGGTCCCTCTTCGCAAGATCTATTCGGCAATAGATTGGCCGGTCATCGTGCTGCTGGCAGCGCTGATCCCGGTTGCGGGCGCGATGCAGACGACCGGTGCCGCCGACCTGCTGGCGCGGGTCCTGGTCGACACCATCGCGCAAGGCAGCCCCGTTGCCGCCCTGGCGGTGGTGTTGATCACCACCATGTTCCTGTCGGACGTGATGAACAACGCCGCAACCGCGGCGATCCTGTGCCCCATTGCCCTGGGCATCGCGGCCACGCTCGGTGTCAATCCCAACAGCTTCCTGATGGCCGTGGCGATTGGCGCGTCGTGCGCCTTTCTCACGCCAATCGGACATCAGAACAACACGTTGATCCTGGGCCCCGGTGGGTTCCGGTTCGGGGACTACTGGCGGTTGGGGCTATTGGTCGAAGCGCTGGTGGTCGTCGTCAGCTTGCCGCTGTTGTTGATCGTCTGGCCATTGTGACCCCGCACGCTCACGCCGGCGCGCGCGCCGCAAGCCGGCCATGTAGACGCCTACCTTGTCGGATAGGTAAACGGATGGAAACAGGCAACGCAATGACCTGAACCACCGCCCAGCACAGGAACCTCCGCCCGGCATCGATCGGTTGCGCGGGGGCAGCGTGCGGCGAATGCGCAGCCGACCGGCGGGTTGAGCGGGTCAGGCAGTTCTGTCTCGCTCCCCTCCGGGGCGGCCAGAGCACGCCCGACAACCGGGGCGCTTTCGGCCAACAGTCGTGTGTAGGGATGGCGCGGCACCCGGAACACATCCTCGGCCTTTCCAAGCTCCACCAGGGAGCCGAAATACAGAACAGCGATGCGGTCGGATACGGCCTCGACCACGGCAAGGTCGTGGGAAATGAACAAATAGGTAAGGCCCAACCGCGCTTTCAGATCGGACAGCAGGTTCAGCACCTGCGCCTGCACCGAAACATCCAGGGCGGAAACCGGTTCGTCGAGGATCAGGATCCGGGCTTCGGCCGCAAGGGCGCGGGCGATCCCGATACGCTGTGCCTGGCCGCCGGAAAACTCGTGCGGGTAGCGGTCCAGAAACTCTTCCCGCAAGGACACCGTATCGAATATCTCGGCAATCCGGGCGGCCCTTTGCCCCTTGTCCATTCCGTGCAGCAGCTTGAGCGGCGCCTCCATGATCTGCCGGATGGTCTTGCGCGGGTTCAACGAACTGATCGGGTCCTGGAACACGTATTGTATGCGTTTGCCGAACTCGGCGGGATCGGCTTTGTCCAACGCCGCCCCCTCGATCTGAATGGTGCCCGTGGTAGGTTCCAACAGCCCGACGAGCATCCGCGCCAAGGTGGATTTCCCGCAGCCCGACTCGCCCACGATTCCCAGGGTTTCGCCCGGCGCGACGTCGAGCGTCACGGGCTGCACGGCGCGCACGCCGGGCTTTTCGGGGCCGAACAGCGTCCGGCCACGGGGGAACGTCTTGGACAGCGCCTCGAGGCGAAGGGCCGGGGTCATCGGGCTGCCTCCTTCTGTTCGACGGGGTAGAGGCAGCGCACGGCAAGGGCTTGCCCGGCGTCGAAAGCAATCTCACCGCGCCTGCATTCGGGCTGAACGCGGTCGCAGCGGGGCGCAAAGGCGCAGCCTTCGGGCAGCTGATCCACCGCAGGCGGAAGGCCGGGGATGGCGTGCAACCTGCGCCGCCCTCCGCCCAGTTCCGGCACACAGGCCATGAGACGCGCCGTATAGGGATGGCGCGGCGCATCCAGGATAGCGCGTGTTGGTCCCTGTTCGACGATACGGCCGGCGTACATCACGGCCACCCGATCGCAAAGCTGGCCTACCACGCCAAAATCGTGAGTGATGAAAACAATCGCCAACCCGCGTTCGCGCCGCAGATCATCCAGCAGCGACAGGATTTGCGCCTGCACCGTGACATCGAGCGCGGTCGTGGGCTCGTCGGCGATGATCACCTCGGGGTCGTTGGCCAGTGCCATGGCGATCCCGACGCGCTGCCGCATGCCGCCCGACATCTCGTGGGGGTAGTCATCGACGCGTGCGGCGGCGTTTGGAATACGCACCGCTTCCAGCAACTCGGTCGCTTTCTTCCGCCCTTCTTCGCGGCCAATGGACCGGTGCGACGAGATCGCCTCGATCAACTGGTCGCCGACACGGTAGAGCGGATGCAGCGTGGCCTGGGGATCCTGGAAGATATAGGCGACCTTGCGTCCGCGCAGGCTGCGCAGGTGACGGTAGGGCGCGCCGACCAGGTCTTCGCCCTCGAACCGGACCGACCCGCCGGTGATCAAGCCCGGCGGAGAGGCCACAAGCCCCATCACCGATAGCGCGGTGACCGACTTTCCAGATCCGCTTTCCCCGATGATGCCAAGGCATTCGCCCGGCTTCACGGCCAAAGATACGCCGCCCACGGCCCGGTAGACGCGGTCCTTGACGTGGAACTGTGTTTGCAGCTCGCTCAACTCCAGGATCCCGTCCTGTGTTGGCGGTGCGGGTGTCCGGGTCCGGGCGACCAGCGTGGCGGGCAAGGGCCGGTTCAGCGCGCCGGACTTGAGCCTTGGATCCAGCGCGTCGCGCACCCCGTCGCCCAGAAGGTTGATCGCCATGACGATGATCAGGATCATCGCACCGGGCACGATGGAGGTATGCGGGTTGGTGATCAGCGCCGAACGCGCCTCGCCCAGCATGGAGCCCAGATCGGCGACCGGGGGCTGGGAACCAAGCCCAAGAAAGCTGAGGCCCGCTGTCTCGAGGATCATCCAGCCCACGGTCGTGGACATTGCAATGACGATGACGGGGATCACGTTGGGAAGGATCTCGGTCAGGATGATGCGGGCATCCGACATGCCCGACAGGCGGGCGGCATCGACAAATTCCTTGTGTGCGATGCCCACCGTGATGCCGCGAATGTTGCGGGCGAAAAACGGAATGTTTACGGCAGCCACGGCGATCAAGGCGTTGACCAGGCCCGGGCCAAGTGCAGCCACGATGGCCAGCGCCAGCAAGATGTACGGAAACGCCATCAGCATATCGACGCCACGCATGATCACGTTGTCGGTTCGCCCCCCGTAGTAGCCCGCGATGATGCCGATCGCCGCCCCCAGCGTGGCGGCAACAATGGCGGCGGCAAAGCCCACCGCCAGCGACAGGCGCGTTCCCCACATCAGTCTTGAAAGCAGGTCGCGACCCAGGTGGTCGGTCCCAAGCAGCGCGCCTTCGGAAAACGGCGGCGCGAAGCGGTTGGAGGTGTTGGTCACATTGGGCTCCGCCAACGGCAAGACGGGCGTCAGCAGCGCCAGCAAGACAACGATGCCCATCACGATCAACCCGCCCAGGGCAAGGCGGTTGCGGGCCACGAGCGCGAAGAAGCTCATGTCTTGATCCTCGGGTCCAGCAGGCTCTGGGCCACGTCCACGACGATGTTGAAGAAGACATAGCAGGCCGCGACGATGACCACCCCGCCCTGCACCAGCAGCAGGTCGCGGCGCAGGATGGCATCGACCAGCATCCGGCCGATGCCGGGCCACTGGAAAACAACCTCGATATAGACCGCGCCGGACAGGACGAAGCCGGCCTGGATGCCGAGGACAGGAATGATCGAGACCATCGCGGCCCGCAGCGCGTGGCGCCAGATGACACCTTGTTCGGAAACACCTTTCGCGCGGGCGGTGCGGATGAAATCCTGCCGCAGCACCTCCAGCATGGCCGAGCGCGCGAGGCGCGCAATGACGCCGGTGGCGACAACGGAAAGGGCGAAGGCGGGCATGGCGAGATGGTCGAGCAGCGCCCAGATATCGCGGGTTCCATAGATCGGCCACATGCCCGATGCGGGGAACCAGCGCAGGTTCACCGCGAAGGTCAGGATCATCATCATTCCCAGGAAAAATGAAGGAATCGAGATGCCCAGCAAGACGACGAAGGTGACGGCCTTGTCGGCGAACCCGTATTGATTGGCGGCCGAGACGACACCGGCGATGATACCGAGAAGAGAACAGATGACGAAGCTGGTTCCAGCCAGAACCAGCGTGGCGTTGAACCGTTCCAGCACCTCGTCCAGCACCGGGCGGTTGAGCGCGAAACTGCGTCCGAAGTCGCCCTGGAGCATGTTGCCAAGCCAGATGAAGTACTGCTGCACCAGGGGTTTATCGAGACCCAGATCCTCGTTCAGCGCGGCCACGTTTTCGGGCGTGGCAAAACTGCCCAGGATAGCTGTGGCAGGGTCGCCGGGAATGAGCGCCATGATGGCGAAGACGATCACGGAGATACCCAGAAGCACCGGAATGGCGGATATCAGGCGGCGGAGGATGTAGCGGGTCATGGCGGCCCTTCTGGCGGGAAAGCGGCGTATTGATCGCGTATGGACCCTGTGTCGATCCCTTGCATGCAGACTATTGCATACGGGGTCGCGCGGCGGGAGCCGGAGCCCTCGCCGCGCGTGTCGTTTATCAGTTCTTCACCACGTCATCCAAAAGCAGGAAGAACGACGGCTCCAGCGCGAAGTTTTCCACCGCGTCGGAGGTCACGGCGTTCTGCACCCAGTTGGCCACGAAGACCCAGGGCGCGTCCTGTTGCACGATCACCTGCATTTCGCGGTAAAGCTCGGCGCGGCGATCCTGATCGGTGGCGGTACGCGCCTCTTCGAGCAGCGCATCGACCTCGGGGTTGGAATAGTAGCCCGAGTTGAAGCCGCCCTGTTCGGGCCACGCCTCGGTGCGCAGCGCAAGGTAGGGCAAGGTGTCGGGATCGTTTGTCATCCACGCCATCTCGGCCATGTCGGCCTGACCCTCAAGACCGGGATTCACGCGGCCCAGGAAAGTGTTCCATTCGTAGGTCTCGATTGTGACATCGAATCCCACGGCCTCCAGATCGGCCTGAATGGCGGTGCCCATCGCAACCGGATCGAGCATGCCGGAGCCACCTTCGGTGACAAAGAAGGTCACCTCGGGGTTTTCCATTCCGGCCTCGGCCAGCAGTTCGCGGGCGCGGTCCGGGTCATAGGGATAGGGCTCAAGCTCTTCGTTGTAGGCCCATGCGAAAGCGGGCGGCGTGGGTCCTGCGGCCACTGCGGCCGTGCCTTCCAGCACCTCTTCGACCAACGCGGTCTTGTTGACGGCGTAGTTCGCGGCCTGCCGCACCAATTGGCTGGTGAAGGGACCTTCGCGCATGTTCAGGATCAAGAACCACACGTGGGGGCCGGCCTGCTCGACGATGTTGAAGGTGTCGCCCTGGAATTCCGACAGTGCGACCGGGGGCACTTCGACCATCATGTCGATGCCGCCCGACAGCATTTCGGCCACGCGGGTATTTGCGTCGGTGATCGGGCGGAACACCACGGCCTGCAGATCAGGTGCACCGTCCCAGTAATCGGGGTTGGCTTCGATCACGACCGCCTCGTTCGAGCGCCACTCGGCAAAGGTGAAAGCCCCTGTGCCCGACGGGTTGCGGCCAAACTCCGCCCCATGCTCCATCACGGCGGCGGGCGAGACGATCAGGCCCGTAGGGTAAGCCAGGTTCGACAAGAACGGCGCATAGGGCGCGTTCAGCGTGAAGCGCACGGTAAGGTCGTCGACGGCCTCCACGTTTTCGATGGCCGAGAAAAAGAACGACAGCGGGAAAGGGCCGGTGTCGTGGTAGGGGTGATCATCGTTGAGCATCCGCTCGAAGTTGAAGACCACGGCCTCGGCGTTGAAGGGGCTGCCGTCATGGAAGTTGACGCCGTCGCGCAAGGTGAAGGTGTATACGGTGCCGTCGTCGGAGATATCCCACGCGGTGGCCAGCGCAGGTTCGACCTCCAGCGTGCCGGAAGCGTAGCGCACCAGCCCGTCATAGACGTTCATCAGGATGCGGAAGTCATTTACCGCGGTGACGGCATGGGGATCGAGCGCCTGCGGCTCGGCCACCTGCCCCACCACCAGCACGCCGGGCGGGGTTTGGGCAATCGACGGGGTCAGCGCCGAAAGACTGAGCGCGATGGCGGCACCACCGGCCAGCATCGTACGCCGCGTCAGGTTCAGAAATCTCATGGTGTCTCACCTCTCCTGTGGGCAGCGGCGGCGGTACGGACACAGCCTCCGCATTTATCATGATAAATTGCATCACGCCAAATTATCATGATAAATGCAAGAGGATTGAACCGGAGGATGGCGCGTGACGATCTCGATCCTTGCGATTGATGAAAAAACAGGCTGGATCGGCGGGGCAGCGGCCACCGGCAGCCTGTGCGTGGGCGGCTGGGTTTTGCGCGGGCACGCCGATTCGGGTGTATCGGCAAGCCAGGGTACGGCGCCCTCGACCCTGTGGGGCGAGGGTGTTCTGTCGCTGATGCGCGCCGGGGCGGATGCCGCCGTGGCGGTCGGTGCGGTCACAACGCCCGACAACGGTCGCGCGCATCGGCAGCTGGCCGCACTTGATCCGAGCGGCGGCACGGCGGCGTTCACCGGGACGGAAAGCGTGGTCTACGCCGGTTCGGCCGAGGCGCCCGGGGTGGTCGTGGCGGGCAACATGCTGACCGGGCCCGAGGTGATCACTGCGGCGCTGGACGCGTGCTTGGGTGCAAGTGGATCGCTGCCGCAGCGATTGCTGGCCGCCTTGGATGCGGCGGCAGCGGCAGGTGGTGACGCACGTGGCCTGAACTCGGCAGCGCTGTTGGTCGTCGGGCGGGATATCGCGCCACTGTCTCTCAGGATTGATCACTCAGCACGGCCCTTGGTGGCGCTGAACGATCTTTACCGGGCAAGCCAGACTGATCCCTATCATGGCTGGACGACGGTTGTGCCGGTGCTGGATGACCCGTACCGCGCCCCGGCCTCCAGAGATGTGCCCGACCTGCCGGAACCCATTGTCGAGGCCGCGCCGCGCGTGCGCCGGTGATGCGGCGGGTTCACTCTTCGAAAAAGCGGCGCAGAACTTGCGCCTCTTGCGCCTGCATGAGGGCCTCGGCGGTTTCCATATGCGCCCGCATGATGGCGCGCGCGTCGTCGGAACGGCCATCTCTCAAAGCGGCGATAAGATCCGTCTGGTAGGCCAGGCCCTTGTCATAAAGTTCGCGATTGGGCGGATCGTAAAGACGGCGATACACCGTCAGATCGGTCAGGATGCGGCCCATGAAGCTGACCACGAAGGCAAGCAACGCGTTTTGCGAAAAGTTGGCGAGCTTGCGGTGAAAGGCGAGCGAGGCGATGTGCTGGTCGCGTTCCTCCTGGGCATTTTGGGCGGGTTCGGGATATTGCGCGACGACCTGTTCCAACTCGGCGAGTTGGTCCCCGGTCAGACGGCCTGCCAGCGAGGCCGCCAGTTCCGGTTCAAGCAAGCGGCGAAGCTGGTAGATGTCGGCGACCGACAGTTCCGTAAAATAGAAGTAGTTGGCAAGAAGCGCCTTGGCCCGATCGGACGTGACCTCGCCCACAAAGGACCCTCCGCCGGGCCCGGTCCGGGTTTCTATCAGTCCTTGCGCCTCCAGGATGCGCATCGCCTCGCGGATGGTGCCCTTCGACATGCCGAAACGCGCCATCATGGCCGTCTCGCTGGGAAGGCGATCGCCGCTTTTCATATTGCGATCGACAACCCATTCCTTGATTGCATCGGCCACACGAACCGGGCGCGAGCGGCGATTTTGCCGTTGGGCGCCGCCGGGTAGGCGATCTGAAGCTCCTAACAAGGTCGGGTCTGTCATCTTTGGTTCGGCCAAATCTCTGCTGCTCGGGTTTCCGCCCCAGTCTGGCCATGCGCGGCCCAACTTGCAACGGCAACGGGCCCCTGCTCAAGGGCGGCCGAGACATGAACAGAGGCGAACTTCCGCGAACTTCGCATGGGACGGAACCGGCGCATCGCCGGCCCCACCGTCGGAAAGAGACCTGCGAGGGCGTGGTCCGATGGTCCGGCCAGCGGTGTGTTTCCTGCCGGGAGCGGACGCCAAGTCCCTGGCACGCGCACTGCAAGAGCCCCTGCCCGGCTTCAAATGGGATTTTCGGACACGCCCCTTCGGTCACGCAAGCGCACGCGGGGTCCGATCACCGGGCTGGTCCGGTTGCGTCAGTTGCAGCCTGCCTTCCAGGGTGCGGCCTGCCTTGTCAAAGAATTGCACCGCCGCTGCGTCGGTTTCAATCCGCAGGGTCTGACCGGCCTGCAGACGGCTACCATGCCCGTCACGCAGGATCAGCCGATCCTCACCGATGCGAAGATGTACCAGCGTTTCAGCCCCGAGCGCCTCGACGAGCACAATGTCGGCTTCTGGACCATTGCGTGCGATACGAAGCATTTCGGGCCGGACGCCAACAGACTGAGCGCCCGTGGGCGGGCCTCCGGCGAACGCGGCCATGGACTGGCCAGCGGGGGTGTGGATCTCGAACACATTCATCGGCGGCGCGCCAATGAACTCGGCAACGAAGCGGCTGGCGGGGCGTTCATACAGGTCCATCGGCGCGCCGATCTGTTCGATCTTGCCCTCGGACATGATGACGATGCGGTCGGCAAGGCTCATCGCCTCGACCTGGTCATGCGTCACGAACACGAAGGTCGCGCCCAGTCGGCGGTGCAGGTCCTTCAGTTCGGCGCGCAACTGCGTGCGCAATTTCGCGTCGAGATTCGAGAGCGGTTCGTCGAACAGGAACACCGCAGGCTCGCGCACGATGGCACGGCCCATGGCGACGCGCTGGCGCTGACCGCCGGACAGGGCGCGCGGCTTGCGGTCGAGGTACTGTCCGATCTGCAAGGTCGCGGCGGCGGCAGCCACCCGCCGCTCAATTTCAGCACGCGGCATGCCCCGGTTCTTAAGGCCATATTCCATGTTCTTGCGCACCGACATATGCGGGTAGAGCGCGTAGTTCTGGAACACCATGGCGATATCGCGTTCGGCCGGTTCCAGCTTGTTCACAACCCGGCCCCCGATCTCGACCTCGCCATCGGTGATGGTTTCCAGCCCCGCGATCATCCGCAGGATCGTGGACTTGCCGCAGCCGGATGGGCCGACCAGCACCATGAATTCGCCATCCGCAATGTCGACCGAGGCACCCCGTACGGCACTGACGCCGCCCGCATAGGTCTTGCCCACATTTCTCAGTTTCAACTCGGCCATGGTTATTTCTCGCTATCCACAAGACCCTTCACGAAGAGCCGTTGCATGAAGATGACGACCAGAACGGGCGGCAGCATGGCCAGAACCGTAACGGACATGATGTAGTTCCAGTTCGGTTCGCTATCGACGACGTCGGCCATGCGTTTGATGCCCGCGACGATGGTCTGATAGCTGTCGTCGGTGGTCACAAGGATCGGCCAGAGATACTGGTTCCAGCCGTAGATGAAGAGGATCACGAACAGCGCCGCGATGTTGGTCTGGGACATCGGGAGCAAGATGTCCCTGAAGAATTTCATCGGCCCCGCCCCGTCGATCCGGGCGGCCTCCATCAGCTCGTCCGGGATCGTCAGGAAAACCTGCCGGAACAGAAAGGTCGCGGTGGCAGACGCCATCAGCGGCACCGTCAGACCGGTATAGGAGTTCAGCATGTTGAGGTTCGAGATCACCTCGAATGTCGGCACGATCCTGACTTCGACAGGCAGCATCAGGGTGATGAAGATCATCCAGAACGCCAGCACCCGAAAGGGAAACCGGAAGTAGACGATGGCAAAGGCCGAGAGGATCGAGATCACGATCTTTCCAAAGGCGATGGCCAGCGCCATGATCATCGAGTTCTGAAGCATGACACCGATGGGCACCGACATTTGTGACGACACGCCGCCTTCGAACACGCCCGCATAGCTGTCGACGACGTTGGCGCCCGGCAAAAGGGGGATCGTGCCGGTGACGAAGGCCGATGGCTCATGGGTCGACGCGATGACGGCGATGTAGACCGGAAAGGCCACGAGCAGCACGCCGCAGATCAGGACGGCATGGGCGAGGTAATCGAGCCAGCGTTGATTTTCGACCATATCCTTGCCCCCCTCAGTAGGTCACGCGCCGTTCCACGAAGCGGAACTGGATGACGGTCAGAACGATGACGAGACCCATCAAGATCACCGATTGCGCGGCCGACGACCCAAAGTCGAGGCCCACGAACCCGTCGCGGAACACCTTGTAGACAAGGATATTGGTGGCCTGTGCGGGCCCGCCCTCGGTGGTGGCGTCGATCACGGCGAAGGTCTCGAAAAGGGTGTAGACGACATTGACCACCAACAGGAAAAACGTGGTGGGCGACAACAGCGGCAGGGTGATTGTCCAGAACCGCTTGACGGGGCCCGCGCCGTCGATGGCTGCAGCCTCTCGCAGGCTGGTCGGGATCGATTGCAGGCCCGCGACGAAAAACAGGAAGTTGTAGCTGATCTGCTTCCACGCGGCGGCGACGACGACAAGGATCATCGCGTCATTGGGCGTCAGCGAGTGGTTCCAGTCATAGCCGAACAGGTTTTCAAGAATGTAGGGCATGATGCCGATGGTCGGGTTGAAGATGAACCACCACAAGATGCCCGCGACGGCCGGGGCGACGGCATAGGGCCAGACCAGCAGCGTGGTGTAGGCCCTTCCGCTGCGGATCATCCGGTCGACCGCCAGCGCCAGGATCAGCGACACGCCCAGGGCCAGCACCACGGTCGAGATCGAGAAAACGACCGTGACCTTGATCGCGTTGAGGTATTCGGGGTTGTCGAACAGCCTGGTGTAGTTGCGAAGTCCCACGAAGCTCGATGACAGGCCGAACGCATCTTCGCGCAAGAAGGATTGACGAACGGCCTGGGCGGCGGGCCAAAGGAAGAAGATGATCGTGACCGCCAGCTGCGGTGCCAGCAACAGATAGGGCAATCCCTTGTTGCCGAATATCGTACGTTTCGTCTGCATCTGTTCCCCGCGATGGAAAGGCCCGCGCCGCGAATGCGCGGCACGGGCCAAGGATCGGACGGCCTGAATTGTCAGCCGTTGGCGTCCTCGAAGTCACGGATCAGCGCGTTGCCGCGCGCCACCACGGCGTCGAGTGCGCCCTGGGCATCCACGTCGCCGGCCAGCAGGCGCTGGAATTCTTCGTCGATGACGGTTCGGATCTGGACGTAGTTGCCAAAGCGCAGGCCACGCGAATTGTCCGTGGGCGCGTTCATCGTCATCTGCTGGATCGACACTTCGGCGCCGGGGTTGGCCTCGTAGTAGCCCTGTTCGGTGCTCAGCTCGTAGGCGGCTTGCGTGATCGGCAGGTAGCCGGTTTGCTGGTGCCAACCGGCTTGCACCTCGGGGGATGAGAGATAGTTGAAGAACGCGGCCACGCCGGCCTGTTCCTCGTCTGAGCCGCCCGAAAGAACCCACAGGGTCGCGCCACCGATGATCGAGTTCTGCGGCGCACCTGCGACATCGTCATAATAGGGCAGCATGCCGAAACCGACCTCGAAATCCGGGGTGTTGTTCAAGACCCCCGCGCGCGAGGCGGACGAGTTCATGTACATCGCGCATTGCTGCGCATAGAAAGCTGGCGGGGCATCGGCGCCGCCGCCCGGACCGCCATAGCGGAACAGGCCTTCCTCTTCCCAGCGGGCAAGGTTTTCCCAATGGCGCACCTGTATCGGGCCGTTCACCGTCATCTCGGTCTCGAGCCCGCCAAAGCCGTTTTGCAGCGTGCCGATCGGCTGGTTGTGCCAGGCCGAGAAATTCTCAAGCTGGACCCAGCTGACCCAACCGGTGGTGAAACCGCACTCGGCCGCGCCCGATTCCATGATCTGGCGCGAGAAGGCTTCGACCTCCGCCCAGGTGCGCGGGGACTGTTCCGGGTCAAGACCGGCGGCTTCGAACACGGTCTTGTTGTAGTAGAAGATCGGCGTCGACGAGTTGAACGGCATCGACAGCATGTTGCCATCCGGGTCGGTATAGTAGCCGACGACGGCCGGCAGAAAGGCGGTCTGATCGAACGCCGCGCCGGTTTGTTCCATCAACTGATACACAGGAACGATGGCGCCCTCTGCAGCCATCATGGTGCCGGTGCCAACCTCGAACACCTGCACGATGTCGGGCTGTTCGCCCGCCCGGAAGGCCGCGATCGCGCCGGTCATCGTCTCGGTGTAGCTGCCGCGGTAGGATGGAACCACAACGTAGTCGCTTTGCGAGGCGTTGAAGCCCTCTGCGACGGCCTCGGTCGCGACACCAAGCTCACCGCCCATCGCGTGCCACCAGTCAATCTGGGTCTGGGCACTGGCCTGTGTGCTCAAGGCAAGGACGCTGACGGCGCCGACCGTCGCAATCTGGCGAATCTTCATGAGTTTCTCCTTCGGCCGATCTGCCGGCCAGGCTGACATTGGAATACGGTGAAGGACCGGTTCGGGCCCGTCGCGCGAGGCCTAGCGCCCTTGTGTGACAGGCATGTTGCGTGCGTGTTACGTCCGCACGACAATCGCCCGACGGTGTGCTCGGACAAATTCGAAGTCGTCTCGGCATGGCTCCGACGCCCGGCAGTTTCCTGTGACAACGCCTCGCCGCGACCGCCAAGGCCGCAGAATTTCGCCCGGGGGCAACTTTTTATGGGGTTCGCTCCCAATTGAGCTATCTCTACACGGGCATGGCGTGACCAGCGGCCCGTCGCCGGGCAAGGGAAAGCGGATGAACCTCATCAAACAAACAATCTATGGCTTTCTGGCCGTGATCGCGGCCGTCGGCATCTGGGTCTTTTATGTACCCTCTGCCGCGCCTTTCCTGGAACGCGCAGGGGTCTACGACGTGCTGGGACTTGAACCTCCCGAGGTCTCATCTGCCGGTGGACAGGGTCGCGGTTTTGGCGGCGGCGCGGCGCAAGTCGTCACCGCAGAGGCACGCGAAGGGCAATCCAATGACCGCGTCTCGGCCATTGGGGACGGACGCGCGGTCCGATCGGTCACCGTGCGGTCGGAGGCAACAGGCATGATCCGTCAGCTTGCCGTCGCGCCCGGAAGCTACGTCGAGCAGGACGCGCTTTTGGCGCAACTGGACGACGACGCCCAACGGATCGCTCTGGAGCGCGCCAGGCTCCTGGTTGTGGACGCCAGTACCGATCTGGACCGTTTGCGCCAGCTCGGCGCATCGGGCGCGGTGTCCGAGGTTCAGATCCGCGCCGCCGAACTGGCGCTGCGCACCGCCGAGCTGGAAGTCGAACAGGCCCAATTCGAACTGCAGCAACGCCGGATTACAGCCCCGATCGCGGGATGGACAGGGATCCTGGAGGTCGAACAGGGCGATCGCATCAGTGCACAGGACACCATCGCGGTGATCGCTGACCGATCCAGCATCGAGATAGACTTCCGCGTCCCGGAGCGCTTCATCGGCGCGCTGTCGATCGGAATGGCGATGGAGGTGACCCCGCTCGCCCGCCCCGACACCTTGCTTGCCGGCGAGATCGTGGCGCTCGACAACGTCGTCGATCGCGCAAGCCGGACGCTCAGGGTGCAAGGGCGACTGGATAACGAGGACGATAACCTTCGTGCAGGCCAGGCGTTTTCGGTCGTCTTGTCATTTCCGGGCGACACCCTGCCCTCGGTCGATCCGCTCGCGATCCAATGGTCGGGCGACGGGTCATACGTGTGGGTCGCCCGCGAGGGTGCAGCCGTGCGCGTGCCGGTCACCATTCGCCAGCGCAACAGCGACAGCGTTCTGATCGAGGGCGATGTGACCCCCGGCGATGCCGTCATCATCGAGGGCTTGCAAAGCCTGCGCCCCGGCGCAGCGATCGAGATCGTGGCGGGCAGTTCTGCCCAGGCAGACGGATCCGGCGACGCGGTTGCCCGAAACGACAGGTGATCGACGGAGAGAGGCACCAGCGATGAAACAGCCAACAGCCGAAATGGCAGGACGATCGGGCACGGCGCTTTTCGTGCGCCGCCCGATCCTGGCGTTTGTTCTGAGCGCCCTGATCACGATTGCCGGGCTGGCCAGCCTTCTGGGCGTCGAAGTGCGCGAGTTGCCGAACGTCGACCGGCCCGTGATCACCGTCACCACGGATTTCCCCGGTGCCTCTCCGGAAACCGTCGACCAGGAGATCACAAGCCGGATCGAGGGTGCGGTCGGTCGCGTCGCAGGGGTGATCTCGATCTCGTCCAATTCCCGCTTCGGGCGTAGCCGCGTCACACTGGAATTCGCCGAGACAGCCGATATCGACGTTGCCGCAACCGACACGCGCGACGCGGTCGCGCGCATCACGAACGGTTTGCCGGACGGGGCCGAGGATCCGCGTATCGTAAAGGCCGACGCCGATGCGCAACCAGTGGTGCGGATCGCCGTCACCTCGGCCACGCGCAGCGCGCAGGCCCTGACACAGCTGGTGGATGACGAGATCTCGGACCGTCTGATTTCCATCCCCGGCGTGGCTGACCTGCAGGTATATGGCGACCGTTTGCCGATTTTCCGCGTCGATATCGACCTTATGGAATTGGCCAGCCGCGGCCTGACACTTGCCGATCTGCGCGGCGCCCTGGCGGATGCCGCCTATGATGCGCCGGCCGGCGACCTGAGTGGGGATCGGCAATCGATCAACGTGCGCACAACGGCCGCTGTCGCATCGCCGGCGGCGTTCGAGGATCTGCAGATCCGCGACGATGTCAGGGTCGGCGATGTGGCCCGGGTCACATTGGGGCCGGCGCCGAACGAAACCATCTTGCGCGCAAATGGGGAAACAGGCCTGGGTCTTGGCATCGTGCGGCAGGCGACCAGTAACACGCTGTCGATTTCGGCCGGCGCCAGGGCGGCGGTCGAAGAGTTGCGGCTGTCGCTGCCGGAGGACGTGAACATCTTCATCACGTCGGACGACGCCGTTTTCATCCGTGGCTCGATCGAAGAGGTCCTGAAGACCCTCGCGCTGGCCGTGGCCATCGTGGTCGTCGTGATCTTCCTTTTCCTCAGGGATTTCCGCGCCACCCTGATCCCGGCGCTGACGATGCCCGTGGCGCTTGTGGGAACGCTGGCCGCGATCTACCTGGTGGGCTTTTCCGTCAATATCCTGACCCTGCTGGCGCTTGTACTGGCGACCGGAATGGTGGTGGATGATGCAATCGTGGTCCTGGAAAACATTGTTCGCCGCCGGTCCGAAGGCATGGGCCCACGCGCGGCCGCGGTGCTGGGCACACAGCAGGTGTTCTTTGCCGTCGTGACAACCACGGCCACCTTGGCTGCGGTTTTCGTGCCACTCTCCTTCCTGCCCGGTCAGGCCGGGGGCCTGTTTCGCGAATTCGGCTTCACGCTCGCCATGGCGGTGGGGCTGTCCTCGATCGTGGCGCTGTCGCTCTGCCCCGTTCTGGCCAGTCGAATGCTGCAGGCACAAGACACGGGACAAAGCGGCGGGGTCTTCGGATGGCTGGGCGACCGGCTGGCCGCGGCCTATGCCGCGACGCTGAAGATCGCGTTGAACAACGCGCTGGTGGTCGTGCTGATCGCGGGCCTTTTTGCGGCCACGGCAGCGATGATGGCGCAGGGCCTTAGGCAGGAACTGACACCGCCCGAGGACCGTGCCATTGCGCTTCTGTCGGTTTCTGCGCCCCAGGGCGTCTCGCTGGACTACATGGCCGCCAAGATGCGCGAGATCGAAACACTGATGCAGCCCATGCGCGACAGTGGCGAGATCACCAACCTGTTTTCCATCTCGGGCACCGGATCGAATTCGCGAGGATTCATGGTGATGACGCTCGCCACGTGGGACGCGCGCGAACGCAGCCAACAAGAGATCGTGGGCCAGATCAATGGCGCATTGCGCGGGGTGGTGGGCGTCCGCGCCTTCGCGATCCAGCCCAATTCGCTGGGCATTCGCGGCGCGGGGCGCGGGCTGACCTTTGCCGTGACCGGCAATGACTATGGCCAACTGGAAGAGGTGGCCGAACGCCTGGTCGAGCGGATGCAACAAAACCGCGACTTCGGTCAGGTCCGTCTGGAATACGAGACGACGCAGCCACAGCTTTTCATTGAGATCGACCGCACGCGCGCTTCGGACCTCGGTGTTGAAATCACCGGGTTGGGCGACGCGCTCAGGGCCGTGCTGGATGGGCGCAGTGTGGGATCGGTGTTCGTGAACGACACCAGCTACGATATCCAGATGCTCTCCACCGCGACGCCGGTGAACGACCCGGGCGATCTGGAAAATGTCTTTGTGCAGGCCGGCGATGGCCAGATGATCCCGATGTCGTCCTTCGTGCGGCTGGAGGAACGCGCTGTCGCCCCCGAGCTTGAGCGTGAGGGACAAAACCGGTCGGTCGAAATCTCGGCAGGGTTGACCGATACCCTGCCACTGGGGGCCGCACTTGCCGAGGTTCAGGGCATTGCGGATGAGGTCCTGGAACCACAGAACCGCATCGTTCCCCTTGCCGAAGCGGCCACGCTCGATGAAACATCGGCCGGGCTGCTGTTGACCTTCGGCTTCGCGATCCTTGTCGTGTTCCTGGTCTTGTCGGCCCAGTTCGAGAGCTTCATTTCCGCCGTCGTCGTCATGGCGACCGTCCCTCTGGGGATCGCCTGCGCCGTCTTCGCCCTGGTTCTGACCGGTCTGAGCCTGAACATCTACAGCCAGATCGGTTTGGTCATGCTCATAGGCATCATGGCCAAGAATGGCATTCTCATCGTCGAGTTCGCCAACCAACTGCGAGACCGGGGCGATACTGTGCGCGATGCGATCCTGAACGCCAGCACGACCCGACTGCGCCCGGTGATGATGACAATGATCTCGACCGTGCTGGGCGGGGTGCCTCTTATCCTGTCCTTTGGGGCCGGTGCAGAAGCGCGCGAAGCGCTGGGGTGGGTCATCGTGGGCGGTCTTGGCCTTGCCACTGTGTCCACCCTCTTTCTGACTCCGGTTGCCTACCTGCTGCTTGCAGGCTTCTCAAAGCCGAAGGTCGAGGAAGAAAACCGCCTGATCCGCGAACTGACTTCGGCGGTGGGAGATGGGGCACAGGCGCAGACCCGATCCTGATCGCCGCAGATTGTGCAAATCGAATGCGAACCCGTCCCGGTTGGGTCTGGCGCGCCAGGCCTTGCCCCCCCGCAAGAACCGCTCCGCCAGGTCACGGCCACGGCATGGCAGACAGGTTCACCGCCTTGGCAGGGTCGTCCGTATCGGCCCGCCGGACCCGATGCCCCTATTTCAGCCGCAAGGATTGACCGGTGCCCGCATCGAACAGATGGGCATCGGTGCCGGACAAGCCCAGGGTGATGGTGTCGCCGGGTTTCGGTGGCGTGCGGCCGGGGGCCGTGGCGATGATCTCCACGCCGTCGATATCGACATAAACAAGGGTCTCGGAACCGAGGGGTTCGGCCACCGTGACCTTACCGGACAAGACGTCGCCGGCATTGGTTTTCAGATCCTCAGGTCGCAAGCCGAACGTCACCTCGCGCCCCTCGGCGATGGCCAGGCCGGGCACCGCCACCTCGGCGCCATTCCACAGGCGCACCCCAGAGCCCGTTCCGGTTGCCTGAAACAGGTTCATTGCGGGCGCACCGATGAATTGCGCCACGAAGGTATTGGCGGGCGCGTGATAGACCTCGGCGGGCGTTCCGATTTGCTGAATGTGGCCGTCTTTCATGATCACGATCCGGTCGGCGAGCGTCATCGCCTCGACCTGGTCATGGGTCACGAAGACCATCATCTTGCCCACGCGCGTGTGTAGCTTCTTGATTTCCAGCCGCATTTGCGTGCGCAACTGCGCGTCGAGATTGCTGAGCGGTTCATCGAACAAGAAGACCGCCGGGTCGCGCACCATGGCACGACCGATGGCAACGCGCTGCCGCTGGCCGCCCGAAAGCTGCGCCGGTTTACGCTCCAACAGATCGGTCATGCCGAGGATTCCGGCCACCTCGTCGATGCGGGCGTTCTTGTCGGCCTTTGATAGTCTGGAGGTCTTGAGACCGAAGCCGATGTTCCGGCGCACCGACATGTGGGGATAGATCGCGTAGTTCTGGAACACCATCGCGATGTTGCGTTCCTTGGGTTCGAGGTTGTTGACCACCCGCCCGCCGATTTCGATGGTGCCCTCCGATATCTCTTCCAGGCCTGCTATCATCCTGAGAGTGGTGGACTTTCCGCAGCCGGAGGGCCCCACGAGGACAACGAATTCGCCCTCTGCCACTTCGAGATTGATCGCATGCAGCACCTCCGTGTCGCCATAGCGTTTGACGAGGTCGCGCAAGATCAGTTGGGTCATTTGAGGCCTCTCAGGTCTTCGAATGCGGAGGAGAGGCGCGCTGCGGCCTCGGATCGGCGTGCTAGGCGAACGGCAGCCGAATCCCGCAAAGTGTTGATTTTCATCGTGTATTCATCAAAGGCGGCGTCAAGCGCGGCGGGCGCTGGGCCGCCGGGTCTGTCACGGCGGGCAACGAAGCTGCGGGCATCGACGGCGGTGGCGAAGGCGGCGTCGGACAGGGTGGCCGGACGGCCGGCAACCTCATGGAAGGCGGCGCGGAACGACCCGAAACCATCGCGCAACGGGGTCTCGGCGGCAATCACGGCACGCGCTGTCAATGCCGCGATTTCGTGGGCTTGGCGGAAGGTCAGCCCCTCATCGCGCACAAGTGTATCGGCCAGTTCGGTGATGGTGATGCACGCCGCGTCCGTGGTGCGCGCGACACGGTCCGCGTTGATCGAGCAAGCCGGCAGGAAGGCGGCAAGCAGATCAAGCACGCGGGTGGCGTGCTCAAACGCTCCGTAGCCGGCTTGCTGCACCTCGCCTTCGCTATCATTCATGTCGGTGAAAGGCGTGTTGTGCATTGCATTTATCATGGCGTCGCAACGACCGGCCGCCATGGATGCCAGATGGCGAAGGTGTTCGATCGGCACCGGGTTGCGCTTTTGCGGCATGATCGAGGAGATCTGGACAAGGCTGTTGGGCACGTAGAGTTGCCCGACCTCAAAGGCGGTCCAGAAGGCCATGTCCTGCACCACGCGGCCAAGGTGGATCATCGGTAACTTCAGGGCTGAATAGAGGCCCGTGATGTAGTCGACCGATGCGATACACCCGTAGGAATTCAGTCTGATGGATTGAAACCCCAGAAGATCAGCCACTCGGTCACGGTCGATCGGAAAGCCCGAGGTGGTGATGGCGGCCGCCCCCATCGGGCTGAGATCAAGGGGCGCGATGGCGGCGTCGAGGCGTTTGGCGTCGGCCAAGAGCACCTCCAGCATGGCGGCGAGGTAATGGCCAAAGGTGGAGGGTTGCGCGGGCTGTCCGTGGGTATAGGCGACAATCAGGGTGTCGCGCTCTGATCTCGCCTTGGTGAGCATGGCTTGCGCAAGGGTGATCATGCGCGCCAGGGCGTCTTCGGCACGGCTGCGGAGAGCCATCTTGAACATGGTGTGGTCCATGTCGTTGCGGCTGCGCGCGGTGTGGAGCGCGCCGCCCAGATCGCCCAGGCGGGCACGCAATTCAGCCTCGACGAGGAAGAACCAATCCTCGTGCTCTCCGGTATAAACGGCGGCTTTGCGGTCGAACCCGGCGTCGATATCGGCCAGCGTCCGGGCAATCGCGCGGCCGTCTTCGTGGCTGAGAATGCCGGTTTCCACCAGCATCACCAGATGCGCGCGGTTTATGGCGTCCATATGGGCCGCGAAATGCGTCTTTACGCCTTCGAACAAGGGCGCAAGCACGGTGTCGCGGTAGGTGGGATCGGGGAATGTCGTGGTATCGGTCATGGGTGGGCCGCTCGTGCGGTTTGGACCCCGAATGGGCGTTGTGTCCGGATGGCGCGGGCACGCATCACCAAGGTCATCCTTTCAGCCCCGCCATGACGACGCCCCGAATGATGAAGCGTTGGAAGATCAGGAAGAACACGAGCGTCGGGATCGTGGAAATCGCGGCGCCGGTCATGATGAGTTCCCAGGCCACGTCCGCCTCGTCCCCGAACGATGAAAGACCCACCGGAAGCGTGTAGAGGTCGGGAGAGGTGGTTACGATCAGAGGCCACAGAAAGGCCGTCCAATTGCCCAGGAAGATGAAAATGGCGAGTGCCGCCAGCGCCGGGCGGACCATCGGCATGGCAACCTGCCACCAGATCTGAAATTCGTTCAGGCCGTCGATGCGCGCGGCCTCGAGGAAGTCATCGGGCACCGTTTCGAAGAATTGCTTCATCAAGAACACGCCAAACGCCGTCATCAGCCCGGGGAACATGATGCCCCAGTAGCTGTCGAGCCAGCCGAGGCTCTGGCTCATCATGTACCACGGGATCACCAGCATTTCTGTCGGGATCATCAGGGTCGACAGGATTGCGATGAAAATGATGTAGCGGCCTCTGAATTTGAACTTGCACAGCGTGTAGCCCACCAGGCTGTCAAAGAAGAGCGCAGACAGCGTGGTGATGGTGGCGATCACAAGCGAGTTGATGAACCAGCCGAAGAACCGCCCATCCTCAAGCACGTAGGTGTAATTCTCCAACGTCGGCTCTTCGGGGATCAGGCCGATATTGTAGACCTCCCACGGCCATTTCATCGAGGTCGAGATCATGTAGGCCAGCGGCATGACCATCAACAGGCCGCCACCGAACAGCAGCACCCAGCGGATGTATTGCGCCATGTTGCGTTTGCGCGGCGGGGCGGACGCCTTGAGCAGGCTGTCGGAGGTCGCGCGGATCGTGAGGTCGTCGGCGGTGCTCATCTTATCGATCCCTCAAGAGGCGCAGCTGTATCAGGCTGACGATGAGCAAGATGGTGAACAAGACGACCGTCTGAGCCGCCGCATAACCCATATCGAAGCTGGAAAAGGCCGTCTGGTAGATCATCAGCACCAGCGGCTTGGTGGAGTTCAGCGGCCCTCCGGGATTGGCGGAGGTCATGTTGAACACGTGGTCGAATATGCGCAGGAAGCCGATGGAACTGAGCACGACAATGAAAACGATGGTCGGTCTGAGCAGCGGCAGGGTGATTTCCCAAAGCACCGTCCAGGTGGACACGCCGTCGATCTCGGCCGCCTCGTAAAAGGTGCGGGGGATGGCACGCAGGCCGGCCATGAAGATGATGACCTGGAACCCAAGGCCTGCCCAGATGGCGGGCGCAAGAATGGAAGGCAGGGCGTTGGTCGTGCTGTCGAGGAAATCGATCTGGGCTATGCCGAAGGTGGCCAGCCAGTTGTTGAACAGACCGATGGGCACGTCTTGGTAGAACCAGCGCCAGACCCAGGCCATGGCCACGGCGGATGTCATGAAGGGCACGAAGTAGAGCGCCCGGATCGTGCCGTGCATGAAGCGCACCTTATCAAGGTGATAGGCGATGATGAACGAGATCACGAGGCTGATCGGCGTGCCCAACAGCAGGTAGACGAACGTGTTTCGGAACACCTGCCAGAACACCGGATCGGCAAACAGGGTGCGGTAATTGTCCAGGCCAGCCCAGGTGCGATCGCCCAGAAGGTTCCATTCCTGCAAGGACAAGACCATGGCGTTGCCGGTCGGATAGAAACGGATGACGACGTAGAACACGATCGGCACAGCCAGAAAGCCCCAGGCCCAAAGCGTCCGCTTTTGCGTGATGCTGAGCCGGCTATAGGCGCTGCCGCGCGCCTCGGTCCGGGACGCGGATGGATCGCTGGCCATGGCGACAATATCCTCTTTGGGCTTGGAAAAAACGGGCCGGGCAAGACGCCCGGCCCGCATGTGCCGTCAGATCAGTTGTTGTAGTAGCCGTCGAGGATCGCCTGTTCGGCTTCGGCGGCCATGCGCAGGCTCTCGCCCGGGTCCATGTCCTGAAGCTGCACGCGTTCGATCATGTCGACAAGCACCTGGCGCTGCGCGCTTTCGTCGGCGAACTTGGTGGTTTGGGCATAGGCGAGACCCCGGATGAACGGCCCGAACACGTCATCGTTGGCGTTCTCTTCGGTCATCCCGACCGACTGACGCGCCGGCAGCTCACCCACAACGTCGAGCCAGATCTGCATCGCCTCCGGCGAGGTCAGGTATTCCATGAAGAGCACCGACGCCTCGTATTCCGGGCCTTCGGCCGAAGAGGTGATCGCGTTCACCCAATAGGAGGAATAGTTCGACTGCGTGCCATCCGCGCCTGCAGGCAACTCCGTCACGCCCCATTCGAGCCCGCGCGAATCGTTGAGTGCGCCGATGCGGAAGGAGCCGTCGATGTGGAACGCCGCCCGGTTACCCCGGAACGCGGCCTGCGGTTCATCCATGAAGCCCGATTGGGATACGCCCGCCTCTTCGAGACCCAGGTAGAAGCCGAGCGCGGCACGCCCCGCGTCGGTGTCATAGTTCACCGTCTGGTAATCATCCAGGTAGGGTTCGCCGCCAAACTGGCGGATCAGCACCTCGCGGAACCAATGGTGGTCTTGTGCCGTCATCCCCGTGGTCAGGCCGACCTGGGTGATGTTGCCCGCGCCGTCCCGCTCCGTGGTGGCAGCGGCGGCGGCGACAAGCTCTTCGAGGGTCGTGGGAACTTCGACGCCTGCAGCATCCAGGAGCCGCTGGTTGTAGAACAACGCCAGCGAACGCACCGCGGTGGGCAGGGCGTAATAGGCGCCATCACGCTCCATCGCGCGCACCATCGGGAAGAATTCCGCCTCGACCATCGCGGGCGAGAAGGTGTCGGTCGGCAATGGCTGGATCAGGCCGGCCTCGATGTAGTCGTTCAGCCACCCGTAAAACAGCTGGACAATGTCCGGTCCTTCGCCGGCAGGCACCGCGACGGCGGTCCGGGTGCGGTAGTCGGCATAGGGAAAATGGGTCATCTCGACATTGATGTTCGGGTTGGCGGCCTCGAAGTTCTCGATGAGGATTTCCATCGCGTCGACGCGCGCTTCGAAGAAATACTGCCAATATTCGATCGTGACTTCCTGGGCTGAAGCGCTGGTCAGGGCCGCGGCGGAGGTGGCGAGGGCGGCAAGTGCCGTGCGGAATGGTCGGTTCATGTTGAGACTCCCTGGGTGCTGTTGCGGTGGGGTGGCCCGTGTCTTTGTGCGCAGGCCTTGAGGAGACGCTAGCTCAACCTCGTTGAGCTATCAAGTAAGTTGAGTTAATCGTGAAGTATGAAACCCGCCCTGATCGCTCCCGGATCCAACGCCGAACGCAGCCGCGCCTACAATCGCGGGTTGGTTCTGGACCATATTCGCCGTCAGGGAGAGGCCGGGCGGGCCGAAATCGCGCGCGCTTCGGGGCTCAGCACGCAGGCCGTCAGCAATATCATCACCGACTTGCAGGGCGACGGCTGGGTGATGGAATCGGGGCGACGTATCGGAAAGCGGGGCCAACCCACAGTCACCTACGCGCTGCGCCGCGACGCGGGAGCCGCGCTGGGGCTGGAGATCAGGCCCGATGCGGTGCTTGCGGCTTGGATCGATATCGGCGGCAAGGTGCTGCACACCGAACGGATCAGGGTGCAGCGTGCGACGCCGGCCGAGGTGGTGCCGATCGTCGCCTCCCTTCCCGGACGCGGCGCGCAAGCGGGGATCGCCGAAGCCTCTTTGATCGGGGCGGGCGTGGTGATGCCGAACCCGGTCGGGGTCAGCGGCCTCGACGGGTTTTCGACAGAGCTGCCGGGGTGGCAAGGCATCGACCCGCGAGACGTGCTGGAAGCGGCGTTGGGCCTGCCCGTCACCGTCGAAAATGACGCGAATGCCGCGGCCATGGCCGAACGGGTCTTGGGGCCGGCTCATGGGATGGGCACGTTCGCGTGCCTGTACTTCGGCACCGGTTTGGGACTGGGGCTGGTGTCTGGCGGGGCGCTGTATCGCGGCGCGTTCGGCAATGCCGGCGAGATCGGGCATATCATGGTGCCCGCGTCCGGTGGCGGCGTGCAGCGACTTGAGGATGCGGCGAGCCGCGTGGCCCTGGTGCGCGGATTGCAGGCGCAGGGGATCGTCGCGGAAACGGTCGATGATCTGGCAGCACAGCAGCGCCAGCGCCCGACCGCCTACGTGCACTGGCTTCGCGAGGCGACTGCCGCCCTGGGCCATGCGGTGCAGGTGCTCGAGAACCTCTTTGATCCCGAAGCGATCTTGCTGGCCGGGGCCATGCCCGAGACGATCCTTGAAGAACTGGTCGCGGGGATCTCGCTGTGCGAGCACTCCGTCTCCAACCGTCCCGGCCGCACGCACCCGCGCTTGATCGCGGCGGGTGCAGGTCGGATGACCGCCACCCTTGGTGCTGCCGCCTTGGTGGTGAACACCGCCTTGTCCCCCAGGCTTGTCGCCGCCCGTTAGGAGCCCCCTGCCATGCCCAACCCGATCCAGTCCCGCATTCTGGCCGAGGCCCATGACCCCCTGATCGCCCGCTTGTGGCGCGCGATTGCGGGGACACGGTCGGTCGTGGGGTTCATGAACACCGGCGCCCATCCCGACGATGAGACCAGCGCGATGCTGGCCGCGTTATGGCTGCGAGACGGGGTGAACCTGTCCTATGCCTGTTCGACGCGGGGCGAAGGCGGGCAGAACGATATCGGCACGGAAAGCGGCAGCGATCTGGGAACCTTGCGCACCGCCGAGATGGAGCGCGCGGCGCAGGTGCTCGACATGCGGCTCTACTGGCATGGGCAGACGGCCGATGACAGCATCACCGATTTCCGTTTCTCCAAGTCGGGCGTGGAAACCATGGGCATCTGGGGGCGCGAGCGGCTGATGCAGCGGTTCGTGGAAATCATCCGCACGGACAAGCCCGATATCATCTGCCCCACGTTCCTCGACATTCCCGGCCAGCACGGCCATCACCGCGCGATGACGGAGGCCGCGCATGCGGTGATCGCGATGGCGGCGGACCCGGCCTATGAAGGATGCTCCCTGTCGCCCTGGCAGGTGTCCAAGATCTACCTTCCGGCGTGGTCGGGCGCGGGCGGGGCCTATGACGACGAGGTGCCGCCGCCGCCTGCCACCGTGGTGGTCGAGGCCAAGGGGAGCGATCCGATTCTGGGCATGTCCTATGAGCGTATCGGCCAATGGTCGCGGCAGTTTCACCGGACCCAAGGCATGGGCCGCTGGATACCCGCAGGGCAGGAGCGCGACTGGCCGCTGCACCTGGCATGGTCGGGCGTGGGCGAGGACCGGGGGGCGGTGACCGACAATTTACCCCGGACGCTGGCCGATCTGGGATTGGCGCAGGCGCAGGAGGAAATCGACGGGCTTTCCCTCGCGTTTCCCGACCTGCCCGCCGTGGCAAGGCGCGCGTCACGGGCGATGGCCCTGTTGGAGGCTGCTACGGTCGGCCCGGAGCACGCGCACCGGGTGACGCGCAAGATGGCGCAACTGGCCCGGGTGATCCGGCTGGCCTCGGGCATCGAAGCACGGGCGTGGCCCGCACGGGCGGTGATATCACCGGGCGAGGCCGTCGATATCACGGTCGAGGCGCACGATGGCGCCACGGT
>Ga0102941_1000045_pt1 | contig 41451 bp, 35 predicted proteins | sample SalPonR2_C_D2_MG_FD_79281 | JGI IMG/M metagenome (GOLD analysis project Ga0102941, IMG submission 79281) | Salt pond soil microbial communities from South San Francisco under conditions of wetland restoration - Salt Pond MetaG R2_C_D2_MG | ecosystem: Environmental > Aquatic > Marine > Intertidal... | reverse complement strand
ATATTTGTTAATTTAGAAATATTTATATATTTCTGGTCTAGATCTTAGGGATGTAATGTATATCTATTGGAGCATTTTAGCCCCGGAGGAGCGGTGTATTTGTAGAAAATAACCATAAATTCAAAAAATAAGAATCCCGTTAGGACCATTAGGGGGTATAAAAATATGAAACGTATAATATTTATTAGTTTGAAAAGGTCGCTGATAAAATAAAAAAACCACCTCAGTAGAGGTGGTAAAAAATATTAATTAAATATTTTAACATACTTAAATAAAATGTAGAAAGTATTTATTCTTTTTCAGATTTTACCCGGGCAGCTTTTCCAATTCGATCGCGAAGATAATATAATTTCGAACGTCTTACTTTTCCAGTAGATACCTTTTCAAGATTCTTGATTTTAGGTGAATGGAGAGGAAAAATCCTTTCTACCCCTACACCATTTAATATACTTCTAACTGTAAAAGTTTTACCTACTCCAGATCCTTTAACGGCTATTACAGTACCTTCAAAGCGTTGGGTTCTTTTTCTATTTCCTTCACTAATAATATAGTCTACCGCTACCGTATCGCCCGCTTTAAAATCCGGTAAATCTGATTTGAGCTGATCTGCAGTAGCCTCTGCTAATTTATCCATTTTTAGTCCTCCGCAATATTATTTTTAGATTTATTATTGATTAAATCATTACGCTTATTTTTAGTTCTTTCTAATCTTTTTTCCTGTCTCCATTGATCTATTTTTTGGTGATCTCCGGATAACAATATGTCAGGAACTGATAGTCCCTGATAATTTCTAGGCCTTGTATAAATCGGTCCTTCTAAATAGTCATCTGTAAAAGAGTCAGACTGAGCAGATTCATAGCTATTAAGAACATCTGGAATATGTCGAATTATAGAGTCAATAATAACTAGGGCAGGTAATTCTCCCCCTGTTAATACATAATCTCCTATACTAATTTCTGAAGTAACTATTTCTTCTCTAACTCTCTCATCGATGCCTTTATAATGACCGCAGAAAAAATTTATTTCTGATAAATTTGATAACTCAGTTGATACATCATGATTTAGTTTTTTACCTTGAGGTGTTGGTAAAATAACCTGAGGTTGCTCAAGCCTCGATTGCTGCAATAGTTTATCATAAGCCCGAAAAAAAGGTTCTGGCTTTAAAACCATACCAGCACCACCACCATAGGGTTTATCATCTATTTGATTGTGTTTATCAAAGGAAAAATCCCTTAAATCCCAGACTGAGAAACTAACTAGATCTTCTTGTTGAGCCTTTCTCAGCATACTAAAAGATAAATAAGAACTAATCATCTCCGGAAAAGCAGTAATAATTCTTATATGCATCAAAAAATACCATCTATTTGTTTATAATATATATCTTTATTTTCCCAGTCTATGGACTCAATTAGATCTGCAACTGCCGGTAAAATTATATTGTCTTCCTTATCTTGATAAGTTGAAACAATATAAAAGGGCTGTTTACCACTATTATTAATTTCTATAATTTCTCCGAGTGCAGAAGTAGAATGTGAAAAATAAAAATTAAATCCATCCACAAGGAAAATATAACCTGAAAGAATATATTTTTTCGGTAAATAGACGTTTAACCCTTTGAGGTAATTTGCTTCTTCTATACTATTTATTTTTCGCAATGTCAAAAAAAGACTTTGGGCACTTTTTCTTATAGTTGTAACCGACCAGGAGTGAGTATGGCTGAGAGATTCTCCCAACCATACTTCCCTGATATTATTTTTAAAACTAATCTCTTTAGAATAGAGATTAACTATGAATTCTCCTTCAATCCCATGTGACTTGGTTATAGAGCCAATGGAGAGAAGGAGACTTGAATCAGATTCCAAAGAGAATTAATCGTCTTCAACGATTTCAAGACGTGCTTTTCTTGAACCATTTTTAGCAGCAGAAGCTGTAAGCAATGTACGCATTGCTTTAGCAGTTCTACCATTTTTACCAATGACTTTACCTAAGTCATCGTTATTAACTTCAAGTTCAAGAATGATAGTTTTTTCACTATCAACCTGGGTTACCTTTACATCTTCAGGATAGTCAACCAGTTTCTTAACGATCATTTCAATGAATTCGTCATATGCTTCCATAAGTAACTCCTTTTCTGTATTCTGATAAAACGTAATTTTAAAGATTAACTTAACTAAACCTTACAGCATAAACCCTTGGATAAAACTACTCAATAATTTCAAGGATCACTCGTTTGGTTCCACGTTTAGCCGAGATAGCTGTGAGTAATGTTCTAATTGCCTTTGCTGTTCTACCGGATTTACCGATCACTTTTCCGAGATCATCTTGGTGAACTTCAAGTTCAAGAATGATTGTTTTTTCACTATCAATAGCATTTACGTGAACTTCTTCTGGATGATCAACAAGTTTACGCGCAATAGTTTCAACAAATTCTTGATATTCTTTCATAGCAAACTCCTTTTCCTAATTTCTACTTAACGATTTCTACACTTAAATTTAACATAGATACACTAAAAGAAAGTTAGATTATTAATTATTATCCGATGTATCAGTTTCTTCATCCTCAGATTGATTATTTTCTTCTTGTTCGCTTTCAGAAGAAGAATCGTCTTTAGTATTTGATTCTGTTGTTTCACTTGTTGATTCAACTTCAACCTCTTCATCCTCGGAAGAGATTTCTTCTGATGTTTTCTGAACATTTTCTTTTTGGGCTAATTCCCATTTTTGTAATTCAACATTACGAGTTTCTTCATCCACATCATTTTTTATCAAATGATACTCAAGTGCAATACCTTCTTTCTGAAATAGATTATGCACGGTATCAGAAGGTTGTGCGCCTTTCTGTAACCACTCGAGTGCTTTCTCTTTATCAATTTTAATTTCAGAAGGTTCTTTTAAAGGGTTATAATATCCCAGCTGATCAATAGAATCAGCATCTCTGGGTTTACCTTTATGCATTACAACAATGCTAAAATGAGATTGTTTTCTCCTTCCTTTCCGTTTTAATCTAATGCGTGTAGCCAAATGTATCCTCCTTTTAATTTATAGTCCTAATCCAAAAGATGATAATTTATCGGGAATCTTCATATTTCCCATTTTTTTAGTCATCTTCTTAAGTTGTTTATATTGTTTTAAAAGCATATTGATATCTTCTACCGAAGTGCCACTTCCTTTTGCTACCCTCCTTTTTCTGCTTCTTTTTAGCAGGGAAGGATTGCTTCGTTCTTGAGGTGTCATTGATAGAATTATTGCTTCGATCTTATCTATTTGGTCTTCATCTATATCTGCCGAATCAATTTGATTTTTGAGTGAGCCTGGTAGGAGATCAATAATATTTTCCAGCGGGCCCAGATTTTTCATCTGTCTAATCTGTTTTAAATAATCTTCTAAAGTAAATTTATCTTTTCGTATTTTTTCTTCCAGCTCCATTGCTTCCTTTTCATCGACCGCATCTTGTACTTTTTCAACTAAGGAAACAACATCTCCTTTGCCAAGAATTCTATCAGCAATTCTGTCAGGATGAAATACCTCAAGTTGATCGGGCTCTTCACCGACACTTAAAAATGCAATAGGTTTATTTGTTACTTCTACTATTGAAAGAGCAGCACCACCACGAGTATCACTATCCATCTTGGTTAATGTTATGGCATCAAAATCAATTTCTTCATCAAATTTTGTTGCTGTATTAACTGCATCCTGTCCTGTTAAACCATCCGCTACAAACATGATGTTTTCAGGATCGACTGAATTATTAATTGTATGGAGTTCCTCCATCATTTCTTCATCTATATGCAGTCTACCTGCTGTATCTATAATCATTAAGTCGTTATTGTTTTCTCTTGAAAAATCAACTGCTCCTTTAACTCGAGATTCTACACTATTTTTATTAGTATAAACTGGTGTTTCAACTCTACTTCCAAGTTTTTCTAATTGCTGTACTGCAGCAGGACGATGTACATCAACGGGAACAAGAAGAGGAGTATAGTTTTGCTCGGTATAATGTTGGGCTAGTTTGGCAGCAAGAGTGGTTTTTCCACATCCCTGTAAACCGGCCAGCAAAATGATTGTAGGAGGAGTAGTAGCAGTTTTTAGATTATAATTTTTATTACCAAGCAGTTGCGTTAATTCATCATTAATAATTTTAATGAAAACCTGTCCTGGCGTGAGACTCTGATTGACTTCAGTTCCCAGAGCCTTTTCCTTGACACGTTCTGTGAATTTTTTTGCTACTTTATAATTTACGTCGGCACGTAGTAAGACACGGCGAATTTCTTTACTGGTCTCACGGATATTTTTTTCCGTGATTTTACCTTCGCCTTTTATCTTCTTTACTACCTTGCCGAAACCTTCTTGTATTTGATCAAGCATACCAAACTATCTCTATTTATCTTTCGTCCAAATACTATAATGAGCGGGATAATTTAAATGTAAATTTAATAATATTCAAGTTATATAAGGTAAAAATTATGAACCGAGAGTATAATTACTTTAAATTACCTTAGTAGGACTGCCAATTAACTATGTCAAAGTTAAAATAAATCAAATTCCTGGACTTAATATATACATAGATTGGAAACATTTTTTAATTTCATAAATTTTAGAGGAATCCATAAAAAAATTTATTACAATACTAAATTAGTTTTTATTGTGATAGTCATGTAGATATTCCCTGAATAGAATATAATTTAACATTTCATCCATTTGAAAAACCACTTGAACATCATACATATATTCAGGAGGATCAAAATCAATTTTATCCTCTTCGATAATCATTTTTCCATTTTCATCAAATTTTTCTAGAAACTTATCTTTTTTCATAGATTCACTAGGAAAAAAATGCACAGCGAACTCCCTATCCATGTCATGGTATAATAATGAAACCGGGATAATAGAAGTGTGCTGGCAGTATTTACAGTTAAATCTATTAATATCTCCTTCAAAGAGGTCATTTCTAAGTTCTGGATCAAACTTGACATTGATTGAACGGTAGATGACCTGTTCCTGTTTTTGATTACAATTAGGACATTGTATCTCACTTTCTTCGTTTATAGATGTTTGAGGCAAACTTTCCTCCAATTTGTTTTATTCTAATTTAATTTATAATTATTCTTGTATTTGTCAAGTATTTCTCGTGTTTTATCGATATTTTCAGAATGAACGAGTTTTGATCTTAGATTCGAAGCCTTATAAAAGCCTTTAAAATACCATTTATAAAATTTCTTCATGATTTTGTTGGCTTCTTTTGGCCCTCTGTAATTTTCTTCTGATTTTAAATGATTTAAGCATAAATTAATTTTGTCAATAGGAGTAGGGTCAGGTTCTTGATATTCTTTATTACGCATGAATTTGTTTATTTCAGAAAATAGCCAGGGATTACCCAATCCCCATCTCCCTATCATAATTCCATCACATTTGGTGTGTTCCAGTACCTTCTGGGCCCTTTTGATTGAGTCAATGTTGCCATTACCAATAATTGGTAGGTGCACAGATTCTTTAAGCTGTTTGATATGATCGTAATTTGGAGTATTACTGAAACCATCTGAAGCTGTCCGGGGATGAATAGATATTGCCTGAATCCCGGTTTGCTCCAGCTTTTGTCCTAAGCTTAGGAAATTAATTTTATTATGATTCCAACCGCTTCTTATTTTTACAGTAACTGGTAGATTTGTGGCCTTAACTGTAGCTCTAGTAATCTTCGTGGCTCGACCAGGATCCTTCATTAAAGCGGCTCCGGCCCCTTTTTTTACAACTTTCTTGACTGAACAACCCATATTAATATCTATTATATCCGGGGCGAAATCTTCCTCAATAATTGCTGCTGCTTCGGACATCGCCTCAGCTCTATGGCCAAATATTTGTACTCCTAAGGGGCGTTCCTTTTCATCAAAGTCTAAATAGTCTCTAGTTTTTTCTGAACCGCGAATGAGACCTTCAGAACTGATAAATTCTGTAAAAACTGCTTCGGCTCCATATTTTCTGGATATTTGGCGAGTGGGTTTATCTGAATAACCCGCCAGAGGAGCAAAAAATAGGGCTGGTGTTATTTCTATGTCTTTTATTTTCATCCAGAAAAGTTAATATTCCTGATAGGTTTTTTCAATTAAAAGTTATAGTTGCACGTATTAGCTTCAATTTAGTTAAGATATGAGTCATATATAAACAAAAAGCGAAAAAGCAAATCACTAGCGTCCGGGAAAAAATATAGGTTAATGAGCATCAAGAGGTATTAAATTCTAAACAACTCCCAGGCAGCATAAAAAATAGAGATATTTAACTTGATGCAATAAAATCTTCATTGACATATTCGGAAAAGATTAAGGAGAGACATTTTTTTAAGTTAGAAGACCTTTTTAGTACTATCAATTTTTGACTAATCATTTTGAGATTGCCGAAAAGACAATTACAGAGATAAATAATTACAGAGGCAAGATAAAATTATTTTCTCTGGATAAAAGAGTACTTAAAAATAGAACCATTTTATCCTAGAAAATTCATTACCATTTCCCTTAGGTCATTTAGGTTACAACGGTCACGAGGGACTTCGAGGAAGACTCCCAAGGAGTTAGTCTAAGAAAAGTCAAGTAAAACTTGATAATTTTCATCACTCATCTTTTGTAATTCTATCTAAAAGTTGTTATTAATTTTCTAAATAATTTTATATTACCTACATTTTAGGGGATATGAATTATTTGGTTTTATTAAGTCAACATCTCCAGTTTACGGTATGGTTGTAGACGCAAAATTGGTCGTATTTTTCAATCAATTTTATTTAAACCAGGTTGGAGAAAAATTTTCAGGTAGGTTTTTCTATTAGCCGTATAAATATATTTAAATATGTAGAAAAACATAAAAATGTCATGATTGAAAACGCTAATTAAGGGTATTAAAATTTACCTCCCAACCTGGAAAAATTTTCCTAAGATTATTGATCTATTGTGCAATGAACCAATAATAATCATTTTTACGCCTTCCTTTTCGATTAATAATCATAAATTTAAGGAAAAATTGCTAATAAAAAGAGGAATTGAAGGTTTTTGGCATGTCAATTGTTCAATAATAGGTGTAGTCATAAAAATGGAGATAAATAAAAATGAAATTATTTAATACTATTCATTCAAAATGGTTGAATAAAGGGCTTCAAATCAACAATAAGAAGCACAAAGCAATTTCAAAAAATATTTCTAATGTTAATAATCCCAATTATGAAAAAAAGAGCACCAATTTTGCAGATGAATTAACGATTGCTGAGGAAAATACTGGATTAAATTCGACGGATAATGAGCATATTACTCAGCATACTTATGACTGGGGACCAATCCCAAGGGATAATAGGGAAGGAAAGGTTAATTTAACCAAACAAATGACTGAAATGGCAGAGAATCAAATCAAGCAGAGATTTTCAACAGTAAGATTGAGAAGATATTATCAAGGTTTAGGTAAATCTATTAAAGGTAAAATAGGATAAAAGTATGGAATCAAATGGTATTCTAACAGCATTCAAAACAACATATAAAGGTCTAGCAACTGAGAGGGAAAAATTGCAGGCTATTTCAGAAAATATTGCCAATGCAAAACGAGCTCCCGATAAAAATGGTAATGTTTATCGAAAGAAAGTAGTGATGGGTCAGCATGGGGAGGAAGCTGGCAAAAATTTTAGCAATAAAATGAACCTGGAATTGAACAAAAATTCAAGAGGACATTTTTCTGAAAGACGGAATAGACGGGAAGATGCTCGTCATATTAAACAGGATGATAATGAGAAACCTTATCAGGTCAAAAAATTAAACGGTTATAAAATGGAATATAATCCAACTCATCCCAGGGCAAATAAAAATGGTTATATAAAGAAACCTGATATAAATGTGGTGGAAGAAATGGTCAATTTAATGTCAGCCAGTCGTGCTTATGAAGCTAATGTAAATGTTATGGACGCTGCAAAAAAAATGGCGAACAATGCTCTCAAAATTTAGGGTTTTATTATGAAGAATATTTCTGAAGCAGAAAATAATTATTTAAAAAAACAGTATAGCATAAACCCCAAAAGGAATAAACAGTCCCAAGAAACGAGTTCCAGGGACCAGAAATCTGGTCAAATACAACAGGCCCAAAAGGGAGAAGGGGAAGTAGATAAAGAGGAAAAACAAGTATTGTCAACTGATGAATCAACAACTTTACATATGTTATTTGGATCAAGTAAACCTGAAGAAATGCAATTTTATACAAAGAATAAAATTGACCAGATTTCTAAAGGACATTTACTTGATCTGGAAGGATAGGAGTTTAATATGGCCAAAATAGGTGAATTAATAAGGACAAATAAATTACCTTCCCTGGAAGGCTCAAACCAAAGCAATAATATTGAAAATAATGTGGAGGAAACTGAAGAGTCCGGTGATAATGAAAGTAAAAAGTCAGTAAATTTCGCTGATACAGTAGAAGATTTTATAAATACTGTGAATAAGGATAAAAAAGAGGCAGCGGATATTGCAGAGAAAATTGTTCAGGGAGAGTCGGATAATATTTCCGAAGCAATGGCAAAAATGGAAAAAGCTGATTTAAGTTTTGATTTAATGCTTAAAATTCGGAATAAGCTTATTAATTCTTATGATGAAATTAAACGAATGCAAATATAACTAAAAAGAGTTAGATAATATGGGTAATCTTTTACAACAAATCGTCGACTTATTTCGAAGATATACTTTAACTCAGAGAATTTTAATTATCGTTTTGTTTCTTGGGATTGTTTCTTCCGTAGTCGCTTTGACTTTTTGGGCTAATAGACCGGAATATAAGCTACTTTACTCTGACCTTTCACCCCAAAATGCCAGTAAGATTGTTGATGAATTAAAATCTCAGGGTGTTCAATATAAACTCGAGAATAATGGGACAACTATTAAGGTGCCAACTAAAAAAGCTGAAGAATTAAGATTAAAATTTTCACAAAAAGGATATACTGGACAGCCGGTGGCAGGATATAAAGTATTTGATGATTCCAGAATTGGAATGACTACCTTTATGCAGAGGTTGAATAAAAAGAGGGCTCTGGAAGGAGAACTGGTAAAAACTATTAATAAAATTGAGGGAGTAAAAAATTCTCGAGTACATCTAACAATGACAGAGGATAAATTATTCGAAAAAGGAAAAAAAGGTAAAGCCTCTGTTGTTCTATATTTAAAATCTGGTGTTTATTTGGATCAAGGGCAGGTAGAGGGAATTGTTTCTTTAGTTGCCAATAGTATTGAAGATATAAAGCCACAAAATGTATCGGTATTGGATTCCAAAGGTGATTTGCTTTCAGAAAACCAGGATGGAGAAGGATCAATGGCTTCAGCCGGGGGACATTGGAATTTGAGACAGAAAGTTGAGCGTGATATTAGAAATAAAGTTAAAGAAATGGTAGCCAATGTTGTGGGCAAACAAAATGTATCTGTAGAAGTTTCTGCAAATTTAAATACAGAAAAAATTGAGCGAACTAAAAAAACGGTTGACCCGGAAAATCTTGCTGTAGTTAGTGAAGAAACTCAGACTGAAGATAGAACAGTAAATGATACACTTAATGATGAAAAAGTAAATCATTCTAAAGAAAATGTAATTACTAATTATGAAACCAATAGAACAACGTCCCATTTTGTGAGTAAACCGGGCAATATAGAAAGATTATCAGTAGCAGTTCTTGTGAATGGACAGTATAAAGAAGTTACAAATGAGAATGGGGAAACAGTTAAAGAGTATCAACCTCTTCCAGAACAACAAATTAATTATATAGAACAACTTGCCAGAAGTGCAGCCGGATATAATCAAAATAGAGGAGATGTCGTAGAAGTTAGAAATATAAGATTTGATAGAGCCCAGGAAAAAGAAAACCAAAAATATTTCCAAAAAGCTGAAAGAAGAGCCATGATAACTGAAATAATAAATAAAGCACTGATTATAATTGGTATTATCTTCGCATATTTCATGCTCAGAAAATTGATAAATAAAGCTGGAAGTGCAATTCCTGCCCTTAGCACTAGTGAACAGCAGGAAAAACGGCTAAGTAAAGGAGAAGGACGAGAATTAATAGGAGAAGGGGTAGAAGAAGAAAGTGATGTACCTCCAGAAAAATATATTACAAATTTAAGTGGAGAAGCAAAAGCTAAACTGGAGGCTAAAGAACAGATGGTTGAAGATATAACTGATTTTGTAGAGGATAATCCTGAGGAAGCTGCAAATCTAGTGAGTTCCTGGTTAAATAATGAAAATATGGAGGGTCAAGAAGGTGGCTGATCAGGAAGCGAAACAGAAAGCAAAACAGGAAGAAGACAATAGTGAACAGAATGATTTAAGTGATTTAACTGGAGTAGTGAAGGCTGCTTTATTGTTGACTTCTTTGGGAGAAGATTATGCCTCAGAAATATTGAAGTATCTTTCTGATGCAGAAATAGAGAAAGTTACTATGGCCATTGCTCAACTTAAAGATGCTCCCCCTGACTATTTATCTCACGCAATAGAAGAATATCATACTAATATGCAGGCAAAAGATTATATTGTCAGTGGTGGTATTGACTATGCAAGAGAAATTTTGACTGATGCCTGGGGTGAAAGAAAGGCAGAGGAAGTTATCCAGCGAGTAGAGGCCACTACTGAAGTTAATGCTTTTTATCTGCTTCAAACTGTTGATGATAAACAGCTTCTCAACTTTTTACAGGCTGAACATCCTCAGACTGCTGCAATAATCCTGGCAAAAATGAAACCGGGCCAGGCTGCTGAAATATTATCCAGTCTTCCTGAAAATTTACAGGAAGAAATTGCTTTTCGGCTAGCAACTATGGGAAAAACTTCTCCAGAATTAATACGTGAAATAGAACAATCAATAAGAAATCAGATGGGTACAGTTTTTGGTCAAGAAATGAGTAAAATGGGGGGATCAAAAGCGGTTGCTAATATTTTGAATTCTACTACCCGTTCAGCTGAAAAAAATATACTTTCTGGTATTACAGAAAGAAATCCAGAATTAGCTGAAGAAATTAAAAATCTAATGTTTGTATTTGACGATATTGAACAATTGATTGACAGTGATGTACAACGGATTACCAGAGAAGTTGATTCTCAAACACTTGCCTTATCATTAAAAGGTGCCAAGCCGGATTTAAAAGAAAAGATAATGAAAAATATGTCTGAACGTGCTTCGGAGATGTTGAAAGATGAATTGGAATATCTCGGGCCTGTTAAAGTAAAAGAAGTAGAAAATGCTCAAAAGATTGTTCTGGATACTATCAGAGATCTAGATGAAGCTGGCGATATCGACATATCATCTAAGACTGAAGAAGAGGAATACATAGAATGAAGAATGTTAAACTAAATTTGACTAACAAAGTAAAAGACCTGAATGTAGAGAATGAGTCCGATAAAAAGAATAATGGCAATGGTAAGGCTGAATTAACTAAAGTTCAAAAATTGGAAGCCAAAATATCTGAATTGGAAAATAATATTGAGGAAAAGCAGAGAGAAGCATATGAAGCAGGATTACAGGATGGTAGGAGTGAGGTGATGGAGAAAGCTGAGGCAGAACTGAATGAATATGCCCAGGAGTTTATCGGTTCATTGAATAATGCAGAAGAACAATTGCAGGATATGTTGAAAAAAGCCGAGGAACCTCTGGTGGATCTAGCTATCAATATAAGTGAACAGGTAATCAGGAGAGAATTAAATCAAAAAAATGATTATGAAAATTATTTGAAAGAACAATTAAAAATTATTGGACAAAAATTACGCAACCAAAATAATATCACAATAAGAATTAATCCAGGTCAAAAAGAGACCTTTCAAAATATTGATCTGGTTAAATATTTTAATACACAAAAAGAAGACGGAATCAAGTGTATTTTTGATAAGGAATTGGAACCAGGGGAGTGTATAGTAGAAACAGAAAATATAAAAATCGATAATACGATCGCAAGACAGCTTCAAAATATAAAAAAGAAGTTAATGAATAATGAGTGAAGAAGATATAGCAGATAAAATTAAGGATTATAGTGATCAAGTTAGTAATATCTCAACACTTGAGGTAGACGGTAAGGTTACTAAAGTAGTAGGTATGGTAATAGAGGCTTCATTACCCAACACTTCCATAGGCGAATTGTGTTATATTAAGACACCTAAGGGGAATAAAGTCAGAGCTGAAGTAGTTGGATTTCGTGAATCACAAACATTATTGATGCCTCTTGATAAAACTGTTGGCGTTTCCTCAGGTTGTACTATTACCAGGAGTCCGGAGCCAATGTCAATCACAATTAATCCACAGATCCTGGGTAGGGTTTTGGATGGTCTATGGAATCCAATGGATAATAAACAACAAATCGATTCAGGAGTGAAATGGCCGGTCTATAATACTCCGCCCAATCCTTTGAAAAGGACCAGGATTAATGAAATTATGCCTACGGGGGTAAAGGCTATAGATGGGTTAGCCACTCTAGGTAGAGGACAGAGAATAGGTATATTTGCTGGCAGTGGGGTTGGGAAGAGCGTTCTATTGGGTATGATCGCTCGTTATGCTGAGGCAGATGTCAATGTAATTGCTTTAGTTGGTGAACGTGGAAGAGAAGTCCGAGAATTTATAGAAAGAGATCTAGGCGAAGAAGGCCTCAAAAAGTCGGTTGTAATTGTGGCAACATCAGATCAGGCCCCGATGGTACGGGTCAAAGCGGCTTTAACTGCTACTGCTGTTTCAGAATACTTTCGTGACCGCGGCAAGAATGTAATGTTACTGATGGATAGCCTGACACGTGTAGCTATGGCCAAGCGTGAAATAGGTCTGGCTGCTGGAGAACCACCTGCCACTAAAGGTTATACTCCCTCGGTATTTGGATTTTTGCCTAAATTATTGGAAAGAACCGGTACCTCTCAAAATGGTAGTATTACAGCAATTTATTCTGTTCTGGTGGAAGGGGATGATTTAAGCGAACCTGTTAGTGATACAGCTCGTTCTATTTTGGATGGTCATATAGTTTTGGACCGAGATTTGGCAAATAGTGGGCACTATCCTGCTATTGATGTGCTGGGAAGTATTAGTCGTTTAAAAGATCAGGTTATTGATGAAAAACACCGGCAGAACTCAATCCGTTTTCTGGAGCTACTGGCCAAATATAAGGAACAGGAGGATTTGATAAATATTGGTGCCTATGAATCTGGCACAAATCCGGAATTGGATAAGGCTATCGAGAATATCGACCAAATTAATGATTTTTTAACCCAGGATATTTCTGAACACTATAGTTATGAAGAAACAGTGAATAAGTTAAATAATTTTATAAATAACATTGATTAAACCTTATGGCAAAAAAATTTCAGTTTTCATTAAAAAAAGTACTCGATTATAGGAAAAATATTGAAGACGAAAAAGCTGTGGAATTAAAAAAACAAAAATCGGAATTAAGGCAAAGACAACAGAAACTTACTCATATTAGAAATAAGAAAATGAATTTTTTGGATGGTGAAAAGGAGCAAGCAGAAGGCAGAACCAGACCTTATTCTTACCTTATATCTTTTGGATATAAGACGCAACTGAATAAAAGGATCGATAATAAAGAGGAAGAAGTAAAAAAGTCTAAGTCAAAAGTTCAGAAGGGACGCAGTAAATTAATAAAAGCCTCCAAAAAGAGGAAAATATTGGAAAATTTAGAAGAACAGAGATTTGAAGAATATAAAGAAGAATATAATCAAGAAGAGAAGAAAAGATTAGATGAGATAGCCATTCGGCGAGCCAGTAATGAGATTAACGAAGGATTAATTCAATGAATAAAATATTAATTGGTGCTTTGGTAGGCTTTTTGTTTTTTGCACTTATTGTAGGTGGAACATTATTCTATTTGTCGAGTCAAAGCCCGGATCAGTCAGCGGAGAAAACTTCTGAAAAAATGAATTTGCCGGCAAGTATGGATTCAGCCCAGGTAGTAAATATGATGGATAGTCTTCAGACTGAAATAGGAGCCAGGGATAGCATAATCAATAAAAAAGATAGTGTAACGGAAGTATTGCAGGATAGTATCAGTGGGTTGGTAGAATTACAATCAAAAGTACAAACTTTGAGTGATAGTATAGACTCCTTGAATAAAAGGGAGGTAAATTTAAAGAGCCTGGCTGGTACTTATGAAAGAATGGACTCTGAGGAGTTAACTCCTATTTTAAAAGGAGTAGAGGATAAGACTATCATTGGATTGTATGAAAAAATGAGCAGCCGAAAAAGGCAAAATCTAATCAGGGCTTTGCCTTCCAAAAGAGCAGCTGAAATCACTAAAAAAATATCAAAATAATTTTAGAGGCTGTAAAAAATTGCGAAACTTTCTACTTGGATCATTCATAACAATTTTAAAAATTAATTTTTTTTAGTAGTATGAAATTAATTCCTTAACAGACAGTGTATTAACTGCTTTACTACAATTTACTATGAATAATCTAAATTTACTTAAAATGATTTATAATTTAGATAAACTAATATAAAAATAGATTACTAAATTAATCTGAAGTGTTTGACTCAATTTTCCTTTCTTCTTTAACTTCATTCCATAAATCATCAAGTTCTTCCAGTGACATTTCATTTATATCTTTGCTTTTATTTGAAATTTTATCTTCTATAGCCTGAAATCTATGGATGAATTTTCGGTTTGTTAGTTTGAGTGCTTCTTCGGGATTTATATCTAAGAAACGTGATAAATTGACCAATGAAAATAATAAATCTCCAAATTCTTCTTCAATTTCGTCCTTATTTTCTATTTTGATCGCTGTTTTTAATTCCCTGGTTTCTTCTTCTATTTTTTTCCAGATTGGTTCGGTATCCTCCCAATCAAAATTATTTTCTGATGCTCGTTCCTGTATGCGACGTGCAAAGAGAAGGGAAGGAAGAGATTTTGGAAGTCCTTCCATCATGGAACTGCGACCTTCTTCTTTTTTAATTTTTTCCCAATTTTGTTTGATTTCAGAGGTGTTTTCTACTTTGGTATCCCCAAAAACATGAGGGTGACGGCGGATCATTTTTTTTCGTATTGATCTGATCACATCGGAAAAACTAAATTTACCTTCCTGTTCACTAAGCATCGCCTGGAATATGATATGTAGAAAAAGGTCTCCTAATTCTTCCTTAAGTTCTTTTGATGATTTCTCTTTGATAGCCTCTGTGACTTCATGGGCTTCTTCCAGTAAATAGGGAATCAGAGATTCATGAGTTTGTTTCCGATCCCATTTACATCCCTCTGGTCCCAGTAAAATTTCCATTGTCTCGAGGAACTTTGTGAGTTCGTTATGAATATCTTGCTTTCCGTTCATATTGACTAATTCTTTTTATTTATTAATTGATCATGATTAATGTCTTGAAGATAATTTTTCTGTAATTTAAACATCTGGTCCTGTTTTGCTTGGGTATCATCTTCATATCCAAATGTATGTAAAATAGAATGTACTAACACATTAGTAAATTCGTATTCAAAGGAATTATCAAATTTATGTGCATTTTCTTTTATTCTATCTACACTTAAATAAATTTCGCCTTCTACTGGTTCAATATTTTTATTTAAATTGAAACTAATGGTATCAGTTAAGACATCTTGATTATAAAATTCTTTTTTTAATTGGTTTAGATGCTCATCAGTTGAGACAATTATAGCCATACGCTCAATATCTACATCTTCTTTTTCCTGTAGATAATTAATTAATTTTCTGCATTTTTCCTGAGTCAATCTATATTTATCATGTCTATTTTCAACCGTTAGTTTCATAGATATCAAAATAAATTAAAATTAGAGATTTCAATCTATTAGCTACTTTTTTGTATCATTTTTAAGAGTCTTTCTTCTTGTTATTCTGACCCTGGTTCTGTTCCTCAGAAGATTTATTTGAAATCTCTTCCGATTTAGGCTGGTCTTGTTCTTCCTCTTCTTTTTCATCTTCAGGATATTCGACTCTAGCATGGTGTACACTTTTTAGTGCTGGCATTAAGCCGGTGTTATCTTCTATACTTCCTTTCATCCTGTTCAGATCAGCAAAAGTAAGAGGTGATTTTGATAATTGTCCCCCTTCAAGGCGGCTCTGTATGATTTTATCCACCATTCTTTCTAGCTGGCTAATATTAGGTTTATCGAGAGACCGGGTTGCTGCTTCAATTGATTCACAGATCATGAGAATAGCTGTTTCTTTAGTATCCGGTTTAGGCCCGTCATATTGAAAATCAGATGGATTTATATCTTCTTGATCTTCAGAGATTTCAAGAGCCTTTTTATAGAAATATTCGATCTGAGTCGTACCATGATGTGTTAATATAAATTTTTTGATAACCTCAGGTAGGTTATATTTATCTGCTAATTTTAGGCCTTCATCAACGTGATTTTTGATCACCAGGGCACTAAGATTTGGTTTGATTTTATCATGCTTATTGATATCATAAGACTGGTTTTCAATAAAGTACTCCGGTTTAACAGATTTACCAATATCATGATAATATGCTCCTACTCTAGTCAGCAAAGCATTAGCACCGACAGCATCTGCAGCAGCTTCGGCTAAATTACCTACCGTTACAGAATGAGAGAAAGTACCTGGAGCCTCTTTTGATAATTTTTTTAATAAAGGATGGTTAAAATCGGCTAGTTCCAACAAACCTAGATCGGTAGTAATATCGAGTGAAGCCTCAATAGAGACAATAACACCGTAAGTTAATATTGGCGAGATTAATCCATTAATAGCACCAAATAATAAATGGGTTCCTGTCCCTGATAGGGAAGTGAATTGCAATATGCTGGTTATAGAAATTGTTATTATATATCCGCCGCCGATGAATAAGATAGATTTGATAACCTGTATTCTCTTCCTTAAACTTCGTACAGAATAGATAGCAAGAGAACTGACGAAGAGGGAAGTGATGATGAAATATATATTCCCACCTAACTGTAGACCTAATAGAATACAGAGGGTTATAATACCGAAAAAAGCGGTAATACTATCAAAAATTATTGTAAACATCAGAGCGACAAGAGTTACAGGTATAGAAAATTCTGAAAGTCCAAATTGAGCCACAAAAATATTTGTAAGTATCACTTCTATTAAAAAGGAAAGTGCAATAACTAAAGCAAATTTGAAATTTTGGAAAAGATCCTTATTATGCAGAAAGAAAAATAGAAACATAAAAATGATAATAATAAGTACTAAGCCCCATTGGGAAAGAAAGATAATAGGATCTCCTATGATTGGTAACCTTCTTAAAGGGCTATTACTTTGAATCCTTTTTTTTCTGGCCTGATTTAAAGACTCTAATTTTCTATATATTTCTGATGTAACTTTTGTATTTGCATCAACAATTTTCTCATTTTCAAGAACAACTCCTTTACTAAGAGGAACACTATCAATTGCCCTTTGTTGTCGTCTGTGTGTAATCTTTGGTTGGTAGATTAGATTAGGACGAATAACCGTCTGTAAAATTTCGCGATATAATCCCTGGGTGTTTTTACTGATATCAGTGAAATTATCATCTATCTTCGTTCCGATTAATTCACTTAAGCTATCAGAAAATATAATATTGTTTTTATCCAGTAAAATTTCTTGATTCCTTTGGGGAGATTCCATAATAGCTATTCTATCTGAAATAACTGTATCCTCACTACAGTTTGCTATATTTTCATCTTTTAGGCCAGCGAGAATTTGCCTTAAAACTGATAAGTCTAGATTCTGTAAGGGATCCCTCTTATAGATCAAGTTTAAAATTTCATTGTTATTACTGCTCCTGAGATCGAATTTTTGTTTGAAGTTATCTAGCCTATTTTGAAAATTTATTGAATCTTTACTGGTAAGATCGGTTTTATTAGAACCACTGGATTTTGCTAAATCATAATAGTATTCATTAAGTTTGTCCAGACTGTCAATAAAAGAGGAAAAATGTCTAGAAAGATTCCAGTTTTTAGCTTGTTTAAAGACTGCTGGTTGATTGGATTTTGCTTTTTGTCTTTGTTTTCGTAATTCTTTTTTACTTTTTAAAACTGGAAAGTCAAATGGTGCAATAATTTTTTCGCTAGTGATGTCATTAATCTCGTAGTTATATTCAGTATATCTGGTACGGGGAAAGAATATAGCAATGAAAAAAGTGGTCAGAAGAAATAGAATAAGAGTTTTAGTAGGTATGTTTTTTAAATAATATGTAAAGTTTTTTCTATTTTCGGTGTTCTTTTGTCTTTTCATGGACAGACTCCATTTGTAAAGAAGCTTCTTCCGAATATTTGATATCTTTTATATTCAATTGGATCTCTTTCATTCCTCTATATTTATTTTCTTCAATAACAAAAGCGATATCAAGGGGGCGGTTACTGATTAGTTTTTCATATTGATTAGCCATTTTCCAACCAATAGAACTAATTACTATCTTATTTTGTGTTGCTTTAAATTTCAAATGATTTTTACCTACTATTTTTGGCATACCTGATACTGAAACGTTCCTGGCTAAGAAGATAGGTTTCATATTGGAAGGGCCAAAAGGAGCTAATTTTTTCAAGAAAGAGAGGGTAGACTGGTTAATTTGATTAAAATCTATGACAGAATCGATTTCTAAAGTTGGAGATAGCATACTTTCTGTGATTTCTTTTTCTGCTATGTTTGCTAATTTTTCCTTTAAATTTGATATTTCTGAACAAGGAATAGTTAAGCCCGCTGCTCTGGGATGTCCACCAAAATTTTGTAAAAATTGTTTGCATTCAGACAAGCCCTGATAAATATCAAAATCCGGAATGCTACGAGCAGAACCCACCCCGATGCCTTCATCATCTACGGAAATTAATAGGGTAGGACGATGAAATTTATCAATTAATTTTGATGCAACAATGCCTAAGACTCCCTGATGCCAGTCTTCGTCATGAAGGACAAAAAATTTGTCATTTTCTACATCGTATTCTGATTTCAATTGTAATAAAGCTTCGTTTTTAGTTTTGTTTTCTATAGACCTTCTCCGTGAATTCAATTTTTCAAGATGGGCGGCTAATTGATGCGCATTAGATTTACTGCGAGTAGTCAGAAGATTAACAGCGAGCCCAGCACTTGATATCCGGCCAGCTGCATTTAATCTGGGAGAAACCCTGAAAACTATATCGGAGACAGAAATATCTTGGTCACTATTTAATCCGGCTACTTTAGTTAATTTATTAATTCCGGGGTTATCTGTATTTTTCATTTTCTGTAACCCCTGCGCAACCATTATCCTATTTTCTCCCTCCATTCTAACAATGTCTCCTGAAGTACCAATTGCTACCAAATCTAATAGGTCCTCTAAATAATTTTGAGATAAATTATACTCTTGAGTTAAGGCCTCAGCTAATTTAAAGGCCACACCTACGCCAGCAAGATATTGGAAGGGATAATTACAGTCTTTTTGTTTCGGATTTATTATTGTAAATGCAGGAGGTAATTCTGGTCCAACTGTATGATGATCCGTGACAATAACATCCAAACCCTGCTGATTTGCATATGCTACCTCCTCAGAAGCAGTTATACCACAATCACAGGTTATTATCAGTGAAGTTTTTGATTTGATAGAATCAATCCCTTCTTTGGATAAGCCGTAACCTTCTTTTTCTCTATCAGGTATATAATAGTCATTTGTAATGCCTAATTTTTGAAAAAATAAATGTAAAAGAGAAACCGAAGTTGCGCCATCTACATCAAAATCGCCATAAATTGTTATTTTTTCGTCATTTTGTTTGGCTCTTTTTATTCGAACTACAGCTTTATTCATACCCTTTAATAAAAATGGATCATGCCTTTCTTGCTGGGCAGGGTTTAAAAATTGCTGTATATCTTCAGTTGTTGTTAAATCACGATCTATAAATATTTTGGCCAGAACGGGAGATAAGTTGAAGTTATCTGCAACTTCGTCTACCAGTTCCTGATCGTACTTTTTTAATTTCCATTCAGGCATATATTTTTAGCCTATTTATTTATGAATTCAAAAAAATATTTGAAGGGGAAATAATCTAAAGCCAATACATAAGCCGAATTCTGTCCCAGATGGTGGTAGCCATCTATCTGAGATCGCCTTTGCAGACGATCCTAGCGGCCGACCCGGAAATTTAAAAGGAACGAGCAGTTCCATTTTCCTGCTTGGCCTTGCTTCAGATGGGGTTTGCAAAGCAGTTATCTCACAATAACACTGGTGCGCTTTTACATTAAATCGGTTTTCTTCCGATCGCACCTTTGCACCCTTATCCCATGAATATTTAGGACGGTATATTTTCTGTTGCACTTTCCTACCCTTTCGGGTACTTTGTTTTCCAAAGCATCTTGCTCTATGAAGTTCGGACTTTCCTCCCCGAAATAAATCGGGGCGGCTACCTGATCAACTTTATATTATTTCCCCTTCATCTTCTTCATCTGTATATACCGGGCTTTGGTCTTCGTCCCAGTATAAAAATCTACCACAGGATTCACATCTTAGTATATGGTCATTTGATCTCAAATCAACTGCCTTTTGTGGTGGTACAATTTTATAACACATACTACATGAAACTTCGCCTGCTTCATATTCGATATTCCCATTTTTATCTTCCCTACCATAGAATCTTTGAATAGCAGGTACTATTGCTTTTCCAGCTCTAGCTTCAGCAATTCTTCTATATTCTCGTAAATATTTTTTGGGAATATTCTCTACCAATTTCTCTCTTTTTTCTTTCAGCTTCTTTGTTTTACTACCTGTTTGCTTTTTTGTTTCTTCTAATTCTTCTTTATTTTTTTCTAATTTTTCTTCTTTTTCATCAAGATCGATTTTGAGGCTTTTCTTCTGTTCTTTTAACTCTCCCTTTTCCTCTTCTAATTCAGTTGATTTGTATTCATTTTCACTAATTTTCTTTTTAACTGTTTCAATTTCTTCAGTAATTGCATCGTACTCTTTATTGGAAGTTACAAGGTATAACTGGTCTTCATATTTATCCAGTTTATCTTCATATTCATCATTTTCAATTCTGGCTTCTGTCTGTTCCTCATCAATTTCTTCTAGCCTGTCATCAATTTCTCCGATATTAACTTTTATATCTTCTATCTCCTCCTGTAATTTGTCAACTAGTTCAGGAAGCTCTCCTTTGAGATTCTTAATCTCCATCAATTTATTATCGATTTTTTGTAATTCGATCAATTGATCGAGTTCTCTTCGCATTTTACCTCCATATTATTAACAAAAAAAAGCACCTCTCAATAAGGTGCTTTTTTTGATTAATATTAACTCTCTGATATTTAAGTATATGTTTAGAATATTTATTTTTTGGCTAAGATAGATAACCAAATTACTCCTTAATTCTATTCTGTCAAAGTACGTATTAATTTATTCAACAAAAATTAAGAAATCAATGTATACTATTGATTTTAATTCTCAATAATTATTAAGTCTCTATTATGATTATAATTATAACTGCATAAAATGATTGATTAGATGGAAATTAAATAATTTTCTAATTCTAGAATAAATTTAACTGTCTATCGGATTTTTCCTGTTCATTTGACTTTGGTTCTCTTTTAAGCCTTTCTAATTTTTGATTAATTTTATTAATAAATGGACTAGGATTAACTTCGTACTGTATTCCTGAGATGTAGCGTGAGTTAGCATAACTCAAAAATAAATTAGTTTTGGCTCTGGTCATTCCTACGTATAATAATCTTTTTTCTTCTGCAATATCTGAGTTTTTACCAAATAATGAATACGGTAGTAATTTTTCTTCACATCCCACTATAAAAACATTTTCAAATTCTAGCCCCTTTGCAGAGTGCATGGTTAAAATAGAGATATTTTCTGTATTTTTTTCAATCAGGCCTCTACCAGAATATAACACAATCTCTTTTAGAAAACTATTAAGAGTTGAGAAATTGCTAGCAAGGGAAATCAATCTTTTAATTCTACGTTCATATTGCTGATTAGATTCTGATAAAATTAATTTAGAGATATTTTCTATGGTCTTTTCAGGTTCCTGATTACTTATAATTTTATTCAAATCGGTTGGGGTGGATTCATTTTCCTGTAATACTTTTCTACGTAGCAGGTCATTCTTTGAGTTAAGACCTAGTTTTAGTATATCAAGGAGTTGGTTAAGGGGCTTTTTTTCTAAAAAAGGAGTATCACTTATTGTTTGGTAGGGAAGACCGTGGTTATCAAAGGCTTCTTTTAAATCTGAAATCTGTTGTTTAGTTCTACATAAGACCGCATAATCACCAGGAGTTGATGTTTCCTGATTTTCATTCCCCTGAGTTATGTCACTATCAATTGAAAAAAATCTTACCCCACCAACTCTTTTTTCAATTATTCTGCCCACCATTTCAGATTCACTTTTGCCGGTTGGATTAGACAGTAGTTTAACATTGTTGCCTTCTTTCTGTCCTACCAAATGTTTCGAGGATTGATCATGATCAATTAGCTCCTGTGCGGCTTCAAGAATTTGATTGGTGCAGCGATAACTTTTTTCGAATTGAATTATTTTACTATCATCAAAATCATCTTCAAAATTATTAATAAAATCCACTTGAGCTCCTCTAAAACCATAGATAGCTTGATGAGGATCACCAATTGCGCATAATTTAGGAAAGTCATGCCCTGGATTGACTAATAATTGAATAAGATCATACTGAATATTGTTAATATCTTGATATTCATCTACCAATATCCAATTGAGTGAGGTTTGATATTTATTGAGGAGTGATTTGGAGCTTTCTAATAATTCATAGGGAATTTTGAGTAGATCAGCAAGATCAATTAAATTGTTATTTTGCTTATATTCTTCATATCTGTTGAAAAGAGTAGAAAAATCAGAGAGTTGAGACTTATTTTTTAAGGGCAGATGTCGCTTTTTCCTTGATATATTCTGACTATATTTTTTTGCAAGGCTGTTTTTAATTTCGAAAATATTCGTAAGAATGAAAATTCTATCAGAATTATTAATGAGCGTAAAATTTGAATTATACTGGGTCTTGTCAGTATTTTCCTCAAGTATCTGCCTACCAAATTTATGAAATGTAGCTATAGTAATTTCATCATTATTTTCAATCATATCATCTAAACGGTGTTGTATTTCCCGGGCTGCTTTATTTGTAAAAGTGATTGCTAAAATATTTTTGGGCTCAGATAGTGTATTTTCAATCAAATATTGAATTTTATGGGTTAAAGTCAAAGTTTTGCCTGTTCCAGGTCCGGCTTTTATTAGTTCATGACTATCGGTATAGGTTACTGCTTTTTTTTGACTAGGGTTTAATGTTTGTAATTTTTCCTCTTTTTTCTGTTCGATATTTGTCTTGTCATGTTTCTCTAATTTTCTATATTTTTCTAGAGAAAAATTAAGTAAATTCTGACTTTTATATTTTAGCCTTTCTTCTTTAATTTTGTTATCGAAGATTTTTCTACCTGATTGAAGTTTTTGTATTTCTCCTGGTTTGAAAACCGTTATTTCTCCATATTCTCCATCATATCCTTCCTGTATAAAAACTTCTCTATTTCGCATCCGTTTTATTGCTTCTGCTAGAATTGAACTTCCTCTTTCTTCAATTTGGTCTATAGAAATATTAAGTAAAATATCAAGTTCATTACCGAGTTTTGAGATAAGTTTATTATATCTTCTGGCTACTGTTTTTGTTTTGGGGCCTACATCTTCAATTTCAGATAGTATTTCTTTTAATTGTATTATTGAATGAAAGGGAAGACGATTGGGGCGTTCTTGTAAATTGGTACGATCTGAAAGTTCTACCACTCTATTCATTACACCAACAGTCACTTCTTTGCCACACTCTGGACAAATTTTGTCATTTTTTAAGGTTTGTACAGGATTCCATCTAATATTACATTTTCTATGTCCATCGTAATAATATTTGCCATTTTGGGGATAAAGATCAATTGTTCCAAGAAATTGGTCAGGATTACCCGATGCAATCGCAGAACAAATACTGTCATAAGATAATTCTGTATCCAGTATGTTAGCATTTCTTCCTAGTTTTTGCGGGGAATGGGCATCAGAATTCGATATCAAAGTGAAATCGTCTAAAAATTTACACATCCAGTGCATAGGTGCATCAGTTGATAGACCAGTTTCTACTGCATGGATGTGGTCTGTCAGGTCGCGATAACATTTTTGGATTGAATCAAATCCTGATTTATCTCCTAGTGCTGAAAACCAGGGTGTCCAGATATGGGCTGGTACAAAAAAACATTCTTCAGAAGCTTCCAATACAATCTCAAGGAGATCTCGAGCATCTAATCCCAGGATTGGCCGACCATCTGAGGTTATATTTCCATCTATATTAAGTATAGATTGCTGAATTTTTTCTACTGCCTCAAAATCAGGAGCAAAGACCACATTATGTATTTTACGAGTTTTTTCACCTTTTTTATAGATATTACTTATTTCAGCACTCAGCATGAAACGCGGTTCAGTTTCAGGGCTTGCGGGTAAAAGTTCCCGTGCATCCTGAGAAAGTTTATACTGAGGCTTAAGTTTAAATAATCCCTGTTCAGCTGGCTCTAATTTTTCTTGCAGCTCTTCAACCCAGCCAGGATGAGTGAAATCACCTGTCCCAATTACTTTAATACCTTTTACTCTAGCCCAATAATCAAGGAATTCGGGATTTAGTCTTGGGCTAGTAGCAAGAGAATAATGAGAGTGGATATGCAAATCTGCAATGTACTTCATTAAACCTCTTTTGTCTTTTTACATTCAAAAAGAAATTTAATTTCGCTTAAATATCTGAAAGTATCAATAATAATTCTTAATTCTATTTGCAAAAAAATGGGAAAAATTGGGTTGATAGAAAAATTGAGTTTTGTCAATTAATTTGTTAAAATAAAAATTAAGAACGTGTTGATGAGATGCTAAACAAGGCCTGCTGAAAGATGTAAATTGATATAAATAAGATTTATAGAGTGGTTTCTTGAAAATATATAAGAAAAATGATTTTAAAAAGGTATCCATCAAAAATATTTGTTCCTTCAAATTATCTGTAATAATCAGGTTGAATCAATACATTGAGCATACTGAGAAAAAGATTAAATATTGTCTTTCTGATGTGACCTGAAAAATTCATTACCATTCATTTTTCACACAAGGCCCTGGGGGTTACCTTAAAATTCTTCATAACCATAGAAACTGAGTTTTTATAGAATAGGGTATTTAAAATATTATAAAATATATTCTTAACCTACCATTTCAAAATGGTTATGAATAATTAAGGTTGAAAAGGAGAATAATTATCACATTTATTAGTCCAGGTTCGACTCTACGAGAGGTCACCAGGGTTACAACTGACTTCTAATTTAACTCCCAGGGGGATACCAATTAGGCGCTCATCTTGAAAATTTTATCGCACCCTTTTTTTAGTATAAACATAATTAATAAAAAATATATTACAATTAACCTTATAAAAAAGAGGAGGTATTTGTGGAAAAAATCGTAGATAAAGTAAAAATTGAGTGTACTAGAGGAGATATTACTTCACAGGAGGACATGACAGCCATTGTAAATGCAGCTAACGCTGAATTAAAAACAGGTGGAGGTGTTGCAGGCGCTATACATAAAGCTGCAGGGCCGGAATTAGCCAGGGAGTGCGAACCTATGGCTCCTATCAATCCTGGCGAAGCTGTGATAAGTGGAGGATATGACTTACCTAATGAGTATGTTATTCATTGTTTAGGACCCGTATATGGAAGAGATAAACCAGAAGATAAATTGCTTGCAAAATGCTATCAGAATTCACTTAATCTGGCAGAAAAAAAGGGGATAGATTCTATTGCCTTTCCAGCAATTTCAACTGGTGCCTTTGGCTATCCAACAGAAAAAGCAGCAAAAGTAGCGTTTGAAACTATATTAGAATTGACGAAAAAACTAGAGAATACTAAAATTATTCGATTTGTGTTATGGGGTCAAGAAAGTTTTGAAATTCATAAAAAAGTATTACAGAATCAAATTTGATTAATATCAGGGGTATGGATGGTCATCGGAATAGATTTAGCGACTATGAAAGGTCAAACTTGTTTATGCAAACTCCAAAAAGAACCTACAGTCTGTGAGATCAATACTATTGATTCAATAGTGGAATTTGTAAAAGAGGCTAAATCTGAAATAGTAGCAATGGATGCTCCTCTTAGATTTCCAAATGGAAATATAAGAGGAGAAGAAGAGGGCTTATATAAACTAGGCATCTCTGTTTTTCCTCCTCAAATGCCAGGAATGAAAAAGTTGACAGAGAGAGCAATAAAATTAAAAGAAAAATTAAATGAAATCAGCCTAGTTGAGGTCTATCCACATGCAACTAAAAAAATATTAGGATTAGAACTTAGTAAAAATGATATTAATGATGCTTACGTTTGCGCTCTCACAGGACTTTTGCATTTAAAAAATTTTACCAAAGTATTGGGCAAAAGACTTGTAATCCCTTCACCAAGAATATTCGATAAGAGTTGTTAATGAAATGTAAGGACCTTTACACTAAGGGATTAATTTTACTGATGTTTCAGACTTATTATCTTCCCTGAAAATATTGTAATTTGATTTGCTGTATATTTCATAAGTATCTGGTAATAAGTAATGTATGGTTTTTTAATAAGCTACCTATATTGAGCAGGTTATATTATTTCTTCTGGTCTATCTCAAAAATAAATTATATGTATCCCTTCGGGGAATACATATTGTTGCAATACTTATAACCTACCGATACTCGGTAGGCTATGATATTCAATCCCCTTCGGGGATATAATAGAACACAGTAAAATCTCTTTTGCAAATTTTTTTAATCTGCAACGCAGATATATAGCATAGCCTGGGGTGAAACACTTTGAATTAAGAATAAAAAAACAGAAATAGGAAAATGGAAAGCAGAACCACGATTACGAGGAGAAAAGAAAAGGGGAAATCAGATAGAAATGGAATGAAAAAGAATGAAAAAGGGGAGGCGAATAAATTAAGTTATTGTTAACTAAACCAGGAGTAAGAATTAATAAAGCCAGATTCGCTGAAAGCGAATTATAATTTATTTGAAGAAAATTTCATTCTTTAAATATTAGTGTAATGGATAAGATTGTCGATTAGATTATTAAAAATAACTTATAGAAAATATAAAAGTCATACATTTGTCATTCAAGTAGAATTTATTCTGAAATATTAGATTTTACTGATCAATATTTTTAATAGAATGATTCTATGGGAGAGAAATAAATTGATTCATCCTTCGAATTCGCACTTTGTCTACGCTCAGTCCAAGCTCAGGATGCAATTGTTTTCTAGTTTTTAATGAGATCCTATATTAGTTCAATGTGTGGGGAATATATGTGATTAACAATCACTGATTTTCTTGCAGTTGGATTGGGAGAATTATTATAAATTTAGTATACTCACCCGGGGTTGATTCTACTCTCATCTCGCCATTGTGATTTTCAGTGACGATGAAATAGGAAACTGAAAGACCTAGCCCCGTTCCCTTATTCACTTCTTTCGTAGTAAAAAATGGTTCGAAGACTCTTTTTCTTACTTTGTCAGGTATGCCTGGTCCATTATCTTCTATTTCAATTTTAACTTTTCCATCTTTTGATTTTGTTCTTAGAATAAATTTCGGATTTTTAAGTTCCCCGGAATCCATTTTTTTATGCATTGCTTCAGCACCATTTTTCAATAGATTCAAGAATACTTGTTGAATTTTGGATCTTTCACATTGTATTTTGGGTAAATTATTTTCGTATTCTCTTTCAATATTAATTTTTCTAAAATCGTATTTTTTCTTAAGATCGTAATCATTCTGAGCTAGATCAACTGTATCTTCCAGTAAATCTGTTATTTGTACAGGAGTGAACTTAGATTCATTTTTTCTTGCAAAACTAAGCATATTTTTGACAATTTTTGAAGCTCGTCGACCAGACTCATTAATAAGCTCTAATTGTTCTATAATATTCCTTTCCTGCATAAAACGCTGTATTTTTTCCATATCTATATCCAGCCTTTGGGCCACTTCCTGGTTTGCACTCAATTCGGTGTTGGTTAATCGATTTATAACTACTGAAGCATTTTGCATCATACCTGCTAAAGGATTATTAATTTCATGTGCCATACCAGCAGCTAATCCCCCTACCGATAACATTTTTTCCGATTGTATCATCATTTCTTCTAATTGTTTTTGTTCTGTTTTGTCATCTATTCTTATTACAGCTCCTTCAGTCTCATCATTATCCAGGGGATAAATAGTTATATCTTCATATCTTGTTTCATTTTCCGTTTCTACTTTATTATCAGTGCTTTTGCGAATCTCATGGTTATCTATAGCTTTTTCTACTTTTTTTTCTTCTTTCCTAAGTCTAGGAAAAACATCTTTCAAATATTGTCCAATAGCTTCATCAGGTGAAATTCCTGTTTCTTCGAATGCTCTTTGATTCCAGCGAATGATCTTACCATTCGCATTGACACTAATAAGTATAGAAGGCATAGAGTTTATAATATTGTCTATATAATTTTTCACTTTTTCTAATTCTTCTTTGGCTTCCATTTTTTCTTGTATAGCCTTATCTTTTTGTTCTATTTGCGTATTTAGTTTTCTATTCATTTCCTCCAGGAAATCCTGGCGTTCCTTAATAGATTTTGTACGGTAATGAATAATAAGAACCACCCCACCAATAGAGACTAGAGTTATTAAAATATAGAACCAGTTAGTCTGCCAGAAGGGAGGAGGAATGACAATATCCAATTTGGTTCCTTTGTTATTCCAGACATTATCATTATTTGCACCTTTGACGTGAAAGGTATACTCTCCGGGGGATAAGTTTGTGTATGTTGCAAATCTTCTATTTCCTGAATAGTTCCATGATGTCTCGAAATTTTCTAATTTATAGGCATATTGATTTTTCTCAGGAGCAGCATAATGTAGGGCCACAAAATTAAAACTGATAATATCATCTCTGTGTGATAACTGGATTTTATCTGTATGCGAAATGCTTTTATTCAAAATAGTTCGGCCTGCTCTGTATTCTCCTATTGGAACTGATTTATTTGATATTTTTAAATCAGTAATTTTTATTTTAGGTGCGGAAGTATCTTTATGAATATTTTCTGGTCTAAAATGGACTATTCCCTCGGTAGAAGTACCAAAATAAAAATGATTGCTAAACTTAACATAAGAATTAATATAAAATTGATTAGAAACTAATCCATCCGATTCTGTAAAGTGATGGTAGTTTCTAGTAGAGGGGTTAAATTTTATAAGTCCTCGATCAGTACTTAACCATAAAAACCCTTTTGAATCTTCAATTATACCCTGAATCACATGGCTGGGGAGATTTGCATCAACAAGGAATCTATCTAGCTTTTTCGTTTGAGGATCATAGTTTAGTAAACCGTTATTTGTACCTGCCCAAATATTTCCCTGGGAACTTTTGATGATCGTGGTTATAAAGTTACTTGGAATAGAAGAAGTGTCACTTATTTTTTTACTGACATTGGTGAATTGCTTTTTCTCTATGTCATAATAATATAAACCATTTATTGGAGTCCCAATCCATAATTTATTGGTAGTGTCTTTGTATAGTACATTGAGCCTATCTGTTCCCATGGTTTTTTTGCTATAGCTTTTTTCAATAAAATAAGTAAAAGTTTCTGTCTTTGGATTAAATCTATTTAAACCTCCATTTTGTGTTGCAATCCAGATAGTATTTTTTTCCCCAATTGCTATAGAATAAACATAATTATGACTGAGCCCGTTTTGTTCATTATAAATTTTATAATTTTTGTTTTTTAAATTATATTTTATTAATCCTGCCCCATTAGTGCCCAGCCAGACTATATCATTATCATCAGTAGCAATATTAATAATTTCATTGATATTACTTTCATCTTCAGGAATTTGATAATGTTTATAATTACCAGTAGCAGGATTATATCTATCCAACCCTTTATCCGTACCGATCAATATAGTATTTTTATATCTTTTGAGATTGTTAATATGATTATTGATCAAAGAGTTGGAATTATTTTTTTTATGGGTTAAAGATTTGAATTGTTCTTTACTGGTGTAATATGTATTGACTCCACCGTCAATAGTACCTATCCAAACCATGTTATTATTGCTATTATAAATTTCTGAAATTGAATTTACAGAGAGACTGCTGGATTTGGATTGATTACTTTTAATGGTGCTAATTTTATTTCTTTCTGGGTAATATATGTTCAGTCCGCTGCCCCGGGTACCTATCCAAATTCTACCGTGTTTATCCTGTTCAATTGAAACAACTAAATTACTCGAAATTCTTCTTCCTGGTGGGGCTGAGGTGGTATATTGCAGGACTTGAGATCTGGAACTATCAAATTTAAAAATACCCGAGCCATGAGTACCAATCCATAGATTGGATTCACTATCCTCATAAAAGGTCTGAGCCAGATTTATATTCTGAATCTGGTATTTGCTAGCATCAAAAGGTTGGGGATTAAAAACTGAATCCTTTCTATCCTCAAAAAACAAACCGCCTTTGCTCCCAATCCATAAGATATGATTTTGACCTTCATAAATGCCTGTTATTTGATTTATCTCAGGAATTTTGTATCCCTTGGCATATAAATTATATTGAGTAAAATTGTCCTGTTGAGGATTATATTTACTTATACCATTAGGCCTACCAAACCATAAGATTCCTTCTTTGTCTTCATAAATCACTTTAACAATATTTCCTCCAATAGAGGTTGAATCTTCTGGATCATTGAGATACTGATTAAATCTTTCTGTTATGGGATTATACCTGCAAACTCCCCCTCCCAAAGTTCCTATCCAGATATATCCCTCTTTATCTTCTGTTATAGCCCTGATTGACTTGCTACTTAATGCTTTAGGATTGCCTTTCTCCATGGGAAATTGTTTAAATCCATAACCATTATACCGATTTAATCCATTATAGGTCCCAAACCATATGAATCCATATTGATCTTTTAAAATATCTGTTACAGAATTTTGTGATAGGCCATCTTTGGTTGTTAGATGTTTAAAATTGTTTTTTATTTTTGTTTGAGTTTCACTATAAGTATAACTGAGGTTTAGTAGCATGAAAAGCAATATGGATATCAGAAAACTGTATCTTGTCTTCATATTAACCTGATCTGAATTATTGTATTAGATTAAAAATGATGGACTTATAAATAGTGATTTATTTTACCACCTTAGAAATTTAATGTGATTTGATAAATTTAAATTAATTAATATTCCGTCCATCCTTTGACTCCTCCTTAGAGGTCACTGGTGAGACCCTCAAAGTGTCAGAATTAGATTTTTTAAGAAACCTTCAAAAGTAAGTTCATACACCTTCAATTTTAAGTTATCTAATAATGTTGAATAATTCCAGATTTATATTGGAAATATAAGAATCCTTTATTACCAGATTTGCATCAAAAATAATCTATTCAATCAATAAACTTAAATCCAGACTTTTTCCCGGTTGTGTAAGAGCTCCTGAAGAAATAATATCTATGCCGGTTTCAGCGTATTCAGTCACTGTGTTTAAATTAATATTTCCCGAAGCCTCAAATAAAATATCATCATAGTAGGCGTATGATTTCGCTTCAGATAAAGCAGCCTTTATTTTTACCGGTGAAAAATGATCAAACATTACAACCTTATAAATTGAATTTGGAAGTTTACCTAAGATTTCTCCAATAGAACGAAATTCGCCTAAATTAGTTGTTTCAACCTCAATAAATTTGAGATTTGCATTCTTTACAATTTGCTGAATACTTTTTTCTATAGTATGTCGTCCTTTTTGATTTTTTAATATCTGTAGATGATTTTCTTTTAACATAGCGGCATCTGCTAAATTTAGTCGATGACTGAGACCACCTCCAAGCTGGACTGCCTTTTTATCCCACATATTCCAGATAGTTTTTCGGGTTGCTGAGATAAAACTGTTTTGCTCTTCTATTTTTTGCATATATTGGTTTGTTAAAGTGGCAATACCGCATAATCTTTGTAAAAAGTTTAAAAGTGTCCTTTCTACAGATAGTATATCTGAAATAGGACCAAGTAAAGATAAAATTTCATCTCCAGAATTGACAAAATTCCCATCCTCGAAATTTAAATTTATTTGCAGATCGTAATTAAGGTTATTAAGAATAAATTCTACTTCTTCAAGTCCAGCTAGTAGCCCTGATTCCTTAGCTACCAATTTTGCTTCGGCTTGTTTCTGGTACAAGTCTTCTGGGACTTGAGAGGCATCTCCACTTTTTAAATCATAATTTAAAGAAATATTAAATATTTTTGAAATGTAACTTTTGTATTCCTGATTGCTCAAATTAATAGACTCAGCATCAAAACATTTTTTTACCTCTTTTACTCTCTCCATTCTATATCCTTTGATTTATATTTTTATTTAATTTTGTCAAAAATATAAAGAAATTATAGTGCTATTTATGTGACTAATATTAAAGAATTAGCAGGAGAAATAAAATGAAACATTTGGATAATGTTGATGAAATTCTGATAGCTACTCAGTTTAATACGAAGGTAGAAAATCCAGCTCAGAAATTAATGTTGAATATAAAGGCACCAGAGCGATTAAAAAAATATTACCAAAAATTAAATAGTAAGAATATCGATATAATATTAACGAATACGAAGTTTGCTATTAAACCATTTTTAGAACAAAATGGAATTGAGGCCGATGTTGCAGAGATCAATCGCAGGGGAGTTGAAATATTGGATGATGAATTAGATAATGAGATTTTAATAGCAGGAAATATCGGATCATCCGGTCTAAATATTACGCCTTATGGTATCGTGACTCTTGACGAAGCTATTGAAATTTATAGAGAACAGATTGAAGTGATAGCGGAAGCAGGAGCAGATATGGTTTACTTAAACTTATTTAATGATATACAAAATTTACGTGCCGCTATTTTGGCATCGAATGCTATAGGTCTTGATTTGCCCATAATAGCTACGGCAAATTTTTCTAATGGTCAAATGGAATCCGGAACAGATATCTCTACTTTTGCGACAGTTCTAAATTCTTTAGACATTGACGCCCTGGGAATTAATAATTTAAAATTATTTCGTGAATTGGAAAAAAATACGAATTTACCCTTACTAGCCGAATTAGATAAAAACAGCAAAATTGAGAAAAGCCTCAAAAGATTAAAAAGAAGACAATTATATTTTGTCTCTTTGACAACAGATACAACTCTAGATGACATAGAAGCAGTATCAGAATTGAAAGAGAAAGAACCCGAACGTCCTAATAATGATTTACCATTCCGTATTACGAGCAATATGAATTCTGTTGATCTTGGACCGGAATTACCTTTTGTTAAGATTGGTGAAAGAATTAATCCAACAAACAGAGAAAAATTTGCTGAAGAACTAAAACAGGGTGATATAAGTCAAGTCATTAAGGATGCTGAAACGCAAATTCAAGTTGGGGCAGATTTGTTGGATATAAATCTTGGCGCTTCGATGGTTGATGAAAAGGAGGTGATGAGAAAAGCCATAATTGAGTTACAACAAAAATTTGAAATACCACTGGTAATTGATAGTTCAAATCCATCAGTATTGGAGACAGGGCTAAAAAATTATGCAGGAAAAGCCTTGATCAATAGTGTAGATGCAGACCCCAAAAAACAGGATCAGGTTTTACCATTGGTAGAAAAATATGGAGCGGGAGTAATCGTCCTTACTATTAAAGATGGGAGAGCAGGCCCGCCTGAAAGAAGGCTCGATATAGCCCGCTCAATAATAGATAAATGTGAAGAGTACAATATTGCTAAACATGATATAATTATCGATACTGCTGCTTTGTCTGCTGCAACTTCACCAGAGGCTGGACCCCATGCTTTTGAAACAATAAAAATGATTAAAGAAGAATTAGACCTGCCAACAGTGATGGGGATCAGTAATACTTCTTTTGGATTACCAAAGAGAAACTGGATACATAATACATTTTTAGCACAGGCAATGGCGTTTGGATTAGATGCTGGAATAGTAAATGTAGAAGATCCGGAATTAGAAAAAGTGATAATGTCAGCCAGTGTATTTGCTAAAAGGGATGAACATTGCATGAAATTTATAAAATATGTCAGAAGTCTTGAAGAGGGAAAGTAGTTGTATTGGCATGTAAAATATATTATTTATATTAGATTGTATTTTTTAATAAATTATTACTTTCAATTACAAAGTGTATAAAAATGAATCGGAGGAAATATTGCAAGAAAAATTTTTACAATATCTAGAAGATAATATTGTTCTATTTGATGGAGGAATGGGTACTGAAATATATGACAGAGGATATTTTATCAATAAATGTTATGATGCGGTGACTCTGGAGTCCCCTGACCTTATCAAAAAAATTCATACAGAATATATTGAGGCTGGAGCAGATGTTATAGAAACCAATGCTTTTGGTGCAAATAGAGATAAATTACAAAAATATGGTTATGCTGAAAATACAGAGAAAATAAATAGGCAGGGGGTAGAAGTAGCACAGGAAGCTGCCGAGGATGAAGCCTGGATTGCTGGTGCAGTCGGACCTATGCGTGATAGATTGGCTCCAATTGGAGATATAGCTCAAGAAGAATCTCGGGATATATTCAGGCAACAAATAGGGAGCCTAATTGAAGCGGGGGTGGATTTAATAATTCTTGAAACATTTAATGATCTAGATGAACTCTTTATTCCTTTGCAAGTAGCAAAAGAGATTCAAAATGATATTCCAGTCATTGCACAGATGACCCTGACAAGAGGAGGAAAATCAATCTATGGACATACTCCTGAGATTATTGCAAATAAATTATCCGAGTCAGCAGCTGATGTAATCGGCTTGAATTGTACTGTTGGTCCAAGGAAAATGTTGAGTGCAGTGGAAAAAATGGTGGGGTTAACTGACAAACCAATTTCTGTAATGCCGAATGCAGGATTGCCTCAAAAAGTAGATGGGCGAAATATATATATGAGTTCACCTGAATACATTGCTGAATATTCCAGAAGATTTGTACGAGTCGGCGCCAAAGTGATAGGAGGGTGTTGTGGAACAAATCCCGAGCATATTAGAGAAATAAGCAAATTTATAAAATCTATTTCACCGAGAAAAAAAGAACCTGCTAGTAAAAAGAAGGAAAAAGAAGAAATTCAGGTTGAGCCTATTCCGATGGAGAAAAAATCTAAATTTGCACATAAAATAGCTAATGGTAAGTTTGTTAAAAGTGTTGAGTTAGTGCCTCCTTCAGGAACTGATATTACCCAGGCTGAAAAAACTGCAAAAGTGCTAAAGAAGCACGATATAGATACTGTTAATATACCCGATGGACCCAGAGCAATGACAAAAATGGGCGCCACTTATCTAGCAAAAATATTTATTGATGAAGTCGGAATTGAACCAATTCTGCATTATACTGCCAGAGATAAAAATATGTTGGGAATTATTTCAGATTTGCTTGGTATTCAGGCAATTGGGATTAAGAATATGTTACTAATAACAGGCGATCCTCCTAAAATGGGAGACTATCCGGATGCCACTGCGGTTTTTGATATAGACTCCATTGGTTTGATTAGTATAGCTGATAAGATGAACCATGGAATTGACATGGGAGGTAATTCTATTGGTAAACCAACAGAATATTTTATTGGGGCTGGCGTTAATCCGGCTCCTGTAAATATGGAAGAAGAAATGGAACATTTTGAAAGGAAAGTAGAAGCAGGGGCAGAATATGCTATTACTCAACCTATTTTTGATGTGGATAAATTTAAGGATTTCCTGGATAGAATAGATCATTTAGATATTCCAATAATTGCGGGAGTATGGCCCTTAGTAAGTACTAAAAATGCTGAATTTATGAATAATGAGCTACCCGAGGTAACAGTTTCTGAGAAAATTATGGAAAAAATGAAAGCCACTTCTTCAAAAGAAGAAGCCAGACAAACAGGAATAAAAATTGCCCAAGAGACAATTATGGAAATAAAGGATTTTATAGCCGGAGTTGAAGTTTCTATGCCGTTTGGTAAGGTTGAGTACCCATTAAAAGTTCTTGAAGTTCTAGATTAGAATTGTTTAACTTTTTGGCTATTTAGCTTATTGGAAAGGATATTACTATACTAGAAAGATAAGTGTGTAATACCTATTAACATCTATAAGTTTTAAATAGTAAATTAGGAGCTATGAAAACAGGAGATTTGGATTTATAAAAACTACAGGTTATCAAAAAATTCTAAACAAGGAATAAATAGATGAAAAATATCACACTTTTAAAATCAAAATTGCATCTGGCTTCTATTACTCAGACGAAATTGTTTTATGAGGGAAGTATTACAATAGATAGGAATTTAATGGATGAAGCTGATATTAAACCTCATGAAAAGGTCCAGGTGGTAAATTTAAATAATGGAAAAAGATTTGAAACTTATGTGATAGAAGGGGAAAGAGATAGTAATGATATTTGTCTTAATGGTGCAGCTGCTCGTCTGGCAGAAAAAGGAGATAGAGTTATTATACTTTCATATATAAGAATAGATGAAAAGAATGCTGAGAACTGGAAGCCCAATATCATTATTTTAGATGAAGATAATGAGATAAAAGAAAAGTAGATCTACCTCTAATTTTTAGTAGCCAATATATAAAGAAATACTAATTCCATAGATTCCCCAGACTAAACCAACACTTCCACCCAAATAAGTTCCTACAACAATACCATTTCTAGCCAGTTGGCCAAAATTTTGGTCGTATCCAAACTCAAAGGTATTGGTTAAATAACCCAAAGTTAACATAGATAAATAACTCACACTACCAATAATAGCTCCATCAATAGCCCCATAAGCTGCACCCTGACCCATTGCATAAAGCGGTTCCGGGGAAGTTGATACAATTCTTGTACTCGTAATATTACCTAATTTTTTACCCAGAAAATAATTTATAGTTAAAGTTGTTCCGGTTAAGATAGCCAATTTTATATTCGAATTTATTCGGTAATTTCTGGTAATATCATTAATGCAAAAGCTTCCAAAACTTAGACCCTGTACAATTCCTAATTTTTCTCCCGCATTTATAACTCTTTTTTCTCGTTCATTTAGCGATCTTCCTATTTTAGCCAAGAGCAAAGTATCAAAAAGAATAAGAAATAATATGAGTAATGTAGTTTTAATAAATTTGCTAGCAGGAATTGATATTTTCATTATTTTTATTCGATTTGGTCAAATTATCTGAGAAATTATTTAAATATATAACGATTAAAGGAGGGCTTTTGAAAATAAATTGGACGTATCTTGTTTATAAACTAAAATCTTATTTCACTGGAAAAAGAGAAAGTAAAACCCCTAGAATGGTTGAAAAATCCTCCTATTTGTGCAAACCCAAAGTTGACGCAATAATTTTGCAATTCTAAGCCTGAACCAAGGCTCCATCGAAAATTATCATGACCGCCCAGGGCCAGACCTGCCCTCAGGGGAAGAACAGAAAATGGATAATATTCTGAACCAATAGATAGAAGAGGGGTAGAATTAAATATTAAATCATTACTAAAATATTGCCGATAAGTTGACAATAGTGTGAGATTTTCTTTTAATTGATATTCGAAACCAATATTCATATAAGCGGGATAATTTGAAGTGAGATTATCTTTGGCCAGAGTAGTATCGGTCTGAACACCTTCCTCTAAAAGGGAATCAGCATCTTCGAAATTACTAGATTTTACTGTTGAATTGATTTCATATTTTCGGGTAAATATTTTTCCTTTCATATCTTCTATCTCTAAATCCGGACCTATTTTCCCCCAGCTGATACTGCCAAATAAATTGTGAAGAGATAAAGAGCCCTTCATTTTTTCATTAATTTGCGCAGTGGCACCTAAATCCATAGCCCAGCCGAGTCCTCCAGTACCCACGTTTGCTACTCCTTTTCCTGTAAGGTCTACCTGAGTGGTATCAGTTGTAAGAGAGGCAGTGAAATTCTCAATATTTCCATATGTTCCTCCCTGTAAAAACTTAATTCCTCCTCCAACATAGAGTTTTTGAATATAATTTTTCAAATCAATTTTATTACCAAATAAATCGTTTAGATTTTCTATATTTAATTTTCTACCATGATACAGTGTAAATTTACCTACTGTTTGAGTCTCCAGATCAAGACCATCCAAGTTGATATTATTGTCTTCTCCTAATTCATTGCCATATAATAAAAATTTGAAAAGTCCTTTTGGTATCTGAATATTATTAAGCGTCTCGAAACTATATGAAAAGGCCCAATTACTAAAAGACATACTGAGTAAATTCATACTCACAGAAGGTGATATTTGCCATCCTGAAGAAGGTAAGTATCCCAGAAATTTATTTTTATGGTTTTCAAAATCTGCTCCAGTGAAAACAGTATTATGTACTTTTGAGAGAGATAAGGCATTATTTTTAAATTCTACATTAACATTATTAATTGGAACAAGGAAAGGTATTAAGGTGTTTCCCATTGAAAAACTGGGGTTATTAGAAAAACCCAGATTAGCTGGATTCCACCCAATTGTATTCCAACTTCGAGCTGATGTTGCATAAGCTCCACTCAATGCTACGCTTTGTGGACTTCTACTAGATTGGGATTTGACGTTGATTGTCAATACTAAAATACATAAAATGGAGGCAAAAAGCCTATAAATATTTTTCATAATTAATTTCCCTCATAAACTGATGTATCTATTTTACCTTTGAATTTTCCCCAGAATATGACTTTTAAAGAATCATTTTTATAAATTTGACTAGTATCCTCTCCAATTAAGTGTATATTTGGTTTGATATAGAATGAATTCTCAAAGAGGTCAATATCCTTTTCATCTAATATTACTTCACCTTCAAAACTATTATTATATTCTATTTTAAGTCCGTCAATTAAAGTATCCTGTTTATTTGTACCAATTTTACTAGAGTCTCTCGAGGCATAAAGGTCCAGGATAGTTCCAAAATCGAAAGCATTATTAGTTTTATATTTGAGTGTTCCTGAAATAAGATTATCAGGTATATCTTGGTTATCAACTTTTTGTGGTTCTAGATCTATTTTCATCTCTGTAGTGTCATTAAATGTAACTGAAAGAGGTATAATAATACCGAGCTGACTGTCTATATATTGATTATATTTTAATTTGACATTCTTTCCAAAGACATATGCTTCACCAGAAGCACTGATTTGATTTGGATTAATATTGATCAGCTTTTCAGCCTTATCAATTTTTATCTGAAAATTACTATCAGAGGAATCTTGGGTGTTAATAATTTTATTGACAGTCAGAGTTTTAGATTGTCCTTCCTTATTGAAAGCCTTTACCTGCAAATTTAATCCGAACTTGGCTTCCAAATTAGTTTCTAGGTTTATTACCATATCTACATTACTTAGATTAATGCCTTTGGCTTCTTCCGGAAAGACTTCTATCTGTTTTGAAATATTATCAATGGTAATTGCTGGTGCATTATCTTTTGCAATATTTCCTTCTATAGATTCGAAAGAAATTTGATCCTCTTTATTCTGACCAAATATAGATACAGAAGCAACAATATTATCGCTACTCTCGAGGTGTACCATTTCACCGTTTGAACTTAATTGATATTTAAAATGGTAGTTTATGATCTGATTATCTATATCATCTAAGAGCAGTTTATAATTATCTAAGTCATATGATTTAGTAATAGATTGATTTTTCTCGATATCAAGGTTTGTCGAAAATGTATCCGTTTCACTATCACTCACTATATCCGGAATACGAAAATTGAGTTGTTGGTTGAGAGCCATGTTATTATCTAAATTAATTTCCAAAGAAACAGTTTTGAATTTTGCCTTTTTAATTTTGAATTCTGAAACAGGTAAAGAAATAGAGCTCTTCTTCTCAATTGATTGAGCGGGTATTATTGCTTCTGCAGAGCTTGCTTTTAAATTTTGAGAATTTGTAATCACGCTGAAAGAAGACTCGCGATTTTCTTGATTATCTACAAATGTGTCTGGACCACTCCCACATAAATCACCTGTAATAACAATTTTTATATTATTAGGTAAGGTCTTTCCTGATAAATCAAGAGTATCGCTAGAGTTTTCTCCTGGAAGTATACCGGAATCGCCATTACTCGCGTCCCATTTATCTGTTTCTAGTATAACTGAGTCGTTATTTGCATTTTTGATTTTTGCGTTCAAGGGACGTCCTAATTCAATAGGTAAATTATTGTCAATTTTGAGTATTATTTTTCCACTAGCAAAAGTAACCTGTTTGAATTTTTCAAAAGTAATAGTCCTGGTTATTTTTGGTATATCAGTATCTTCTGGAATAGTAATTTCTAAGCCAGAAGGCGAGGACTGAAGGCCGGTAAATACTTCATCTAATTGTATGGGATCTGTTTCCTGTGAAAAATTATTTATTTCAAAATTCCCTAGTTTTTTACTGTTTTGGGCTGTGAAAGGATCTATTTCTAATTCTCCAATATTTTTTTTCTCAAAAGAATAAGTAGTATCAAAGGTGTAAATAGAGTTTTTCCCCACAGTAAAAAGTGAATCCTCTAAAAGGTCATCAGCATAGAACGTATTTTGATAAAGAGGTAAATTAAGATCGATATTCCAGCTGGGCTTTTCAGACTCTTCGGGAGTTTTGAGTGAACAAGCAGCTGATAAAAGAAGAATAACGGCGAAAATTAATAAAAATATTTTTTGTGTTGAAGATCTATTCATATTACTCCTAAAATTGATTTATTTTTTAAGAAATTATTCTATGGAATTAGACTAAAAAAACATCTAAATATACAATAGGAAATTTATAAATTTTTATATACAAAATCCATACTATTTGAATTAATTACAAAAAAATGCTAAAAAATATTTTAATTTATTATCCTAAAGTGTTTTTAGAAGATAATCAGGGGATTATTTTATATAAATGAAAATATTTTGGTACATAAATTTTGGTATAAGTTACGAATAGAAATAATATAATTCATACGGCAAAGCAAAATAACTATATTTATTTGTTTCTTGTTGTAGCTGGAAATTTCATCACATTTATTTTCTACCCCTTTGGTCCCCCGGTAATCACTCGTTATCAATAATTTATTCGCCAAAAATAAGATTGGGATTTGCTAAAAGTTGCTCTTAAAAACATTATTGAGTAATTGTTAAAATAGTTTTTAAATAATAGAAATTCGAGGCAGAGCCTCTTAGAAAAGTCTGCGCTTATGAGCAGATAATTACTCGAATTTTTCGGATTAATTCCTGCGGAAAATAAATTATTTTAGACCAGGACTTTTTAGAAATAATTTTGGATGATAAATTAGAACTGGTTCCAGAGAAATTTTTTCCGAAGATTTCCGCTCTTAATAAATTCATGTGATAAAGCATGGAATTATGAATCCCGTTTCCCGTCCAGAAAAACACGGCATTATTTAAATAACCAAGGCAAATAATAATTAACAAAAAAATCTGTTATATGAGGAATGCTCATGAATAATTCAGATGTTATAAATTAGACTGAAGTAGTT
>Ga0102941_1000041_pt1 | contig 41796 bp, 58 predicted proteins | sample SalPonR2_C_D2_MG_FD_79281 | JGI IMG/M metagenome (GOLD analysis project Ga0102941, IMG submission 79281) | Salt pond soil microbial communities from South San Francisco under conditions of wetland restoration - Salt Pond MetaG R2_C_D2_MG | ecosystem: Environmental > Aquatic > Marine > Intertidal... | reverse complement strand
TTTTTATAAATTATTTTTTGAAAGCTTAATAATTTTTTTATATCTGGAAAAAAACAAAGTAAATGAATTTCTTCTGAACTTTCCACTTCCATTCCAGGAATAACATTAATTCCATATTTTTTAGCTAATGACATTGCAACTTTAACATTTTTAGCACTATTATGATCAGTTATAGCTATGATGTCAAGCCCTTTTTCCTTAGCTTTTTTTAAGATATTTGCAGGAGTCATAAGTAAATTTGCACAGGGAGATAATACAGAATGTATATGAAGGTCTATATTATATTTTTTCATTTTCATCTTCTGCCTGATCATTTTCTATCTGATATAATAAACCTGCCAATTCATAACTGCTCAGATTAGAACGAAGAATATTTACTCCTTTTTCTTTTGCTCTTTTAATTGCCTTATCTTCAATTTCAAAACCCTCAGCCACAACAACTGCAGCAACCTCTGTCAAAAGTGCAACAGCAATTACATTTTGGTGACTTTGTACAGTAAACCAGAGATCACCTTTTTGAGCTTTAGCCATTACATTACTCAAAAGATCTCCACAATATCCTCCTCTTACCTTTTCTTCTAATGAAAATTCCACAATAACTTCTAAATCCAGTTTATCAATTATCTTCTTCAACTTCATATTCTTCCACCTCACTTTCTTTACTCATAACCGGAGGAAGTTCATGGGCTAATGCTGACATTTCATCAGCTAAATCTCCAACTTTCTTTCTGAGCATAAATACACAATCTGTTCTTTTAGCCTGCCCATTCACTATATCTTCAGCTAAAGTTTCACAATCTGGAGCTCCGCAGGCTGCACAATCAAGTCCCGGTAAAATTTCAATTTCTTCTTCAATAGCTGTTAATTTTTCCATAGCTTTATCTAAATCCTCATCCAGTTTAGCTACATCAGTTTCCTTGAATTTTTGACTAAGTTCATAATTGTAAGCTGAAAAATCCTGATCAACTAATAATTTCCCTGGAGATTGATTTTTATATTTTTCTACTAATTTTTTTATATTATATTTTGCCTGAAAGGAATTGTTAACATTTAAAACTCCTCCAACACATCCCTGAGGACATGATACTAATTCAAAATATTTTATACCATTAATATTGTCTCTAGAAATTTCTTCTAAAATTCCTTTAACCTCTTTTATTCCTGAAACTGAAATAGTTTCATTTTCATCATAATCATTTAAAATATCCTCTTCTCCCCCACTTTGCCCCCAACTAATTCCTAAATAAGGATATTCTTCATAGTCTTTATCATCTGAAGCCATTTTTTCTTCAAAATTTTCTTCTTCCATGATGTCTAGCAATCTGTCATATATTTTTTCAACTGCAATTGCTCCATCTAAAAAACTTTTTTCCTGTCCTAAAGGATTTTCAACTGTAGTTAATTTTGCAGGACAGGGAGTTACAAAAAATACACCAATATCATCTTTAGAAATATTCTCCTTTTTAGAAATTTCTCTTTTTACTTTTTCAGCCATTAATTCCACTGGAGATTTAATAGGTACTAAATTTTCTAACAATTCCGGAAACACTAATTTTATTAATCTTACTACAACCGGACATGATGAAGAAATATATGGCCCTTTATTATTTGTTAAAAATTTTTTTGTTTTTTGAGATATAGCTTCTGCAGCCATAGCCACATCAAAAACACCGGAAAAACCTGTCAACTTAAGTCCTTTATAAATCTTATTTATATCTATTTTTTCATTAAATTGGCCATAAAAACTTGGGGGAATTAAAGCACAGGAGAATTTATACTCGTTTATTTCATCCAAATTATTGGTTTCAGTATATTTAGCATGATATTCACAAGTTCTAATACACTCTGCACAATCTATACAAAGATCCTCTTTTATTTGTGCTTTCCCTTGATGCACTCTTATTGCTTTTGTTGGACAATTTTTTACACAATTAGTGCATCCCTCACATTTATCTTCTTTTAAAAGAACAGAATGTTTTTTCATATATTTCACCTACTCTCCACTTAAACATTTAAGAAGGCTTTAATAGTAGTACCTTCATCTTCAGAAGTCTCAATTTCCATTTTATCTGAATATTGTTCTACATTATTTAAACCCATACCAGCTCCAAAACCTAGTTCGCGTATTTCATCTTCTGCAGTAGAGTAACCAGCCTGTAAAGCTTTATCAATATCTTTAATTCCTGGTCCTTTATCCTCTGCTAAAATTTTTATTTCCTGGTTATTAATTATAGCTGTAATTTTTCCACCTTTAGAATGAATAATTATATTCATTTCCAATTCATAAGTAATAATAGAAATTTTTCTTATAATCTGAGTTTCTACTCCTAATTTTCTTAATATTGATTTTAATTTACTGGAAACTTCTCCACCTTTTTTAAAATTCCTTCTCTCTATTTCTTCTTCTATTAATTTTTTACTACTCAAAATTATTCCTCCACTCCTACTCAATTTCATGTAATTTTTCAGGTCTTATACCTGAATTATATAATAGTCCACAGCTTTCAAATAATGGTTTTTTACTATAAAAAAGTTTTATTCCCTTCTCTTTGGCAAGTTGAACTGTATCTAAAACAGGTTTTTTACCTCTTACAAAACAGATAACTTCTATATCTGTCATTTCTGCAGTTCTTACAACCTGAGGATTAGTAAGGCCAGTAAGAAGCATTGTTTTACTATGAGAGAAAGCTAAAACATCACTCATCAAATCAGCACCACATGCTGTTTCTATCTCCAAATCTTCATATTTTTCAAAAACTGATTCAGCTTCCAGCAGTTCAACTACTTTGGATAATTTCATATAAAAACCTCCAGAACTTTGAGCGTATTGTGATTATAATAACTTAATAACTAATAATTTGTCTTAATTATACGATAATTTAAACAAATTATCAACTTAAAATAGCAGCTCTCTTTTTATATCATGAGAGCTGCTTTAATATGATTTTAATAATTTATTTTACTTTAATCATCTATTTTTTCTCCATTAATAAATACTTTTTCAACTTTTGAACTAAAATCAAATGGATCTCCATCAAAAACTACTAAGTCTGCATCTTTACCTTCTTTAATACTTCCAACTCTATCATCCACACCTAGAATTTCTGCTGGATTAATAGTAATTGCCTTAAGTGCTTCTTCTCTATCCATTCCTGATCTAACTGCTAAAGCTGCATAAACAGGCAAGTAATGAATAGGTACAACAGGGTGGTCACTCATAAGAGCTACCTTCACTCCCGCTTCAGCAAGAATACCTGGTGTTTCATAAGTTCTATCCATCAATTCTACTTTAGATCTAGTAGTTAAAGAAGGACCAACAATTGCAGGAAAACCAGCATCTACTATTTCATCTACAACCTTATGCCCTTCAGTACAGTGTTCTAAAGTAACATCAATATCAAATTCTTTGGCAATTCTAATGATAGTCATTATATCATCTGCACGATGAGCATGGGCTTTTAATGGTAATTCTTTATTAAGAACTCTACTAATACTTTCTAACTTAATATCTCTTTTAAAAGGCTTATCTTCTTCTTTTGCGTGAGTTTTTTCTTTAAGATAATCTTCAGCTTTCATAAAAGTTTCTCTCATTTCAGCAGCTACAGCCATTCTTGTTCGTGGACTTTTATTTTGATCATTATAAACTCTTTTAGGATTTTCTCCAAAAGCAGCTTTCATACCAGCTGGATTTTTCACTATCATTTCATCTACTGTATTACCGGTAGTTTTTAATACCAAATTTTCTCCACCTATTACATTAGCACTTCCTGGACCGGTCATTAAAGAAGTAATACCATGAGTCCTTGCATCTTTCATTCCCTCTTCATGAGGATTTATAGCATCTATAGCTCTTAAATGAGGTGTAATCGGATCTGACATTTCATTATAATCTGCACCTTCCCAACCAATACCCTCTTCACTAATTCCTACATGAGTATGGGCATCTATCATACCTGGCATAACTACTTTACCATTAGCTTCATACACTTCAGCATCTGCAGGTATTTCCAGGTTTTCACCTATTTCTTTTATTTTTCCATCATCGATTATAACTGTTCCTTTATCATAATTTTTTGCTTCCATTGTCAAAACTTTTGCATCTTTAATAGCTATCATTTCTTTTCCTCCTTAGAATTTAAAAATCATTTATTTTTATTTAATTTAAAATCTGCTACTGCTTTTCCTACTTTTGCCCCATGATGATTTTTTATTATATATTCATGGTAATTTTGAAGTTTTTCTAACTGTTTTTTAGATAATAAATCTAATTGTTTCATTGCTTCAATAGTAGCAGGTTTTACTCCTCGACTATTACCATCTTTTACTTTTATTGCTAAACCTATATTTTTTTCTAGATGACCAACACAAAATACAGCCTGAGCTCCACTTTTTGCGAAAAATTCACCTTTACCAACTTTTAGTAATTCGGTATTAAACCTTTTTGTTCCTCCAATTAATTCTGGGTATTTTTCCATACTACTGGTAATCCGGATAGCAGCTTCTCTATATTTTTTAGGTAGAGATTTAGGATTTGTTAATCTGGCATAAGCCAGGGCCATATTTTTTAATGGCAGGCCATAAACTACCACTCCACAGCCATCTACCCCGGTATAAATTTTTTCTCTTGGGTATTCAGTTATTTCACTAATTACATCTAATAAATATTCCTGTAAGGGATGCCCCATTTCAGGATAATCTTCAAGATCCCAATCATTATATTGACACATTGTTAACATCCCAGCATGTTTACCTGAACAATTATTTCTAATTAAAGGAGGTTCTTTCCCTTCTTTGCATAAACGTTTAGCTGTTTTTTTGTTTAGGGGAGGATGGGTTCCACAATTTAAATCAGATTCTTTTAATCCAATTTTATCTAAAATTCCCCTAACAACTTCAACATGCTGATCTTCTCCACTATGAGAAGCACACATAATTGCAAGCTCTTTATCAGTTAAATTATATTTATCAGCAGCACCTGAACTTACAACAGGTAGAGCCTGAACTGGTTTAGCAGCAGAACGCCAATAAGTTAGCATTTCACTATTTCCAAACTCAGCTAGCAAATCCCCCTTATCATTAATAACTGCAATATCCCCTTGATGAATAGACTCAATTAATTCCCCACGATAAACATTAACCATATCTTCGGCCAAAATAATATCCCCCTTCAAAATTTTAAAAAAATTCATAAAAAGATTATAAATTATTAATTCTCTATAAATTTATTCTATAATTTTTAGCCAAATCCTTTAAAAAAACAAAAAGATTCTTCGGTTTCCCAAAGAATCTTGTCTTTATAGATCTATTAAACCCAGACTGATTTCAATTGCCTTATTAACTTTTTTTATTGTCTTATCTTCCAAACTGGTTACTTTTCTCTGTAATCTTTTTTTATCAAGAGTTCTAATTTGTTCTAATAATATAACTGAATCTTTTTTTAAACTACTAACCTCTGTAGGAATTTCTACATGAGTAGGTAATTTTGCTTTATCAATTTTTGATGTTATAGCAGCTACAATAATTGTTGGACTATATTTATTACCTATATCATTTTGAATTACAACTACAGGGCGAACTCCTCCCTGTTCAGAACCAATAACAGGGTTCAAATCAGCATAAAACACATCCCCTCTATTAACATCCACTTTTATTCACACTCCAGTTAATCACACTTGAATAAACTTTCATATTTCATTAAAAAATTTCCCAATTTCTAATCTCTTTTGATAAATATGTAATTAAATAGTCAAAAAAACAGGACAGAGGAGATGAGACTACTATCTTGTCTCATCCCAATTTTCCCCATCATCTACTACAAAACCATTTTCAGCAAGCTTTTGATTGAGTGATGCCATTTTTTGGTATCCTTTTGCTAATTCTTTGGCAATTTTTTTGCGTTCTCTTTTACTTAAATTATACCCCTGTTTAAGATTATCACCCATTTTTTCACCTCTCCAGCTAAGTCATTAACAACTTTATAATAAATTAGATTTGTTAATAGTATATAACAAGCTAAAACTCCTGTCAATAGGGGTTTTATAATATTTAACTCAAATTTCATATTTTAATTATAGAGAATAATATAATCCATTTTCTTTAACATAATTAATTAAATCTTCATATAAACGATGATTACTAATAGTATTTTGGTCCCCGATAATTATTAATTTTCTTTTGGCTCTTGTCAGAGAAACATTCATTCTTCTCAAATCGCGTAAAAAACCAATATTATTTCTCTTATTACTTCTAACAAGTGAGAGAACTACTAATTCCTTTTCTCTTCCCTGAAAACCATCAACAGTATCAATTTCTATTTTTTCAGATTTACATCGATGATTTAATAGATCAACCTGATCTTTATAAGGTGTTATTACAGCTATCTTTTCACCGTTAACTCCTAACTTTTGAGCTTCATCTACTAGATCTAATACTATTTCTGCTTCTACAGGATTATCATAAGAATTAGATGAAGATAGTGACCTTTCTTCAGCTTCCATATTCGAAGTATCAATAAATACTATAGGTTTATCAGGTATTAATGCTTTATCAGTAAAACATTTATTTTTATCACTTTCTACTCCCAAATCTTTAAGTGTATGATCTGCTACTCTTTCATCACTTACCAAACGTCCACTATAAAACTTATGGTTAGAAAAATTCATTATCTTATCATGCATTCTATATTGAATCTGAAGTAATGACCAAAATTTATCTCCCTGTACTTCATAAAGTCTTTCAAAAAGTGATTTTTTCAGACCGGCCTCAGCAGCTTTTTGATTTAGAACTGTGGGAGGCAATTGTTTATGATCTCCAATTAATATTGCTTTATTAGATCTAACAATTGGAATTAAAGCAGCAGGCTCAGTTGACTGAGTTGCCTCATCAATTACTACTAAATCAAATTCTTTTTCATCCATTAATTCAGACCCAGAAGTGGAATTAGTAGAACAAACTACATCAGCATTATCAATCAATTCGTTAATTGCTTTATTTTCAAGTTCATCTACCTTTGAAAAATATTCATCTATTTTTTCCTGCAATTCTAACCATTTAGCCATTTTTTTCATCTGTTGAGGTTTTACTCCTCGACTACCTCTATTTTTTTCGGCATTTTCCTTTATCTGTTCATCACTCATTCCTCTTCGCATACTTCCACCAGGGTGAATATATTTATCCTGCTCTTCTTTTAATTCAAAAGCCTCTTCTCTAATTTGTTGAGCTTTTATATAATCTTCATGTTCTAAAACCTGATAGTCTAAAGTATGCTCTCTTAAAAGTGGTGTTACTCGAATTGGATGACCTGCTCTAACTACTTTCAGACCAGAATCAGCAAGCCTTTCTACAAGATTATCAACAGCAGTATTTGAGTCAGCTGTAGCTAAAACATCTTTACCATTTTTAACAGCCTGATTTATTATTTCAATAGCTGTCATAGTTTTACCTGTTCCAGGTGGACCCTGAATTAAATAAAAGTCTTTTGCTTTAAGTGAATTTTTTACTGCTATTTTTTGAGATTGATTTAAATCATCATTAACCCATTTTACCTCTATTTCATCATCTTCTTTCCATTGTAATTTTTCTTCTCCTAATAGTTTTTCACGAAGTTCTTCTAAGCGTCCTTCAGCACTTTTTAAACTATCCAGTGAATCAAGCATTCTTTGAAAAGTAATATCATTTACATATAAATCCAACCTTAGACCTTTATCAAAAGCAAAAGAAGGCGGCTTTTCATCAAAAACTACTGTAATAGAGTAATTTGTTTTTTCTGCTACTGTACCTTTAGGATTATCATCTGATAAAGGAAATTTTTTACTTATCATAACAAGGTCTCCAATACTTATTTCAGTATCAGGTAATTTTTCACCTTTTTTTACACGCATAAATTTAACAATTGGTTTATTACCAAAAGCTTTACCCTGACCTCTACCTCTGAGATTTAATAAAGCTCTTCCCTTTTTTTCTCTTTCTCTAGGACTTAAGCGTTTAATTTCTAATTCATGTCTTTCCATTTCTTCAGTTCTTTCTAATTCAACTAAACGTCTATATTTTTCAATATATTCACGTAAACCCTCATCTAAAAGATCTTCTGGATTCTTTGGATAGACTTTTACAGAAACTCCACCAATCTGATTATTGTCCATCGAATTAACTACCTGTTTAGCTACACTATCATCTACTTCCACTTCAGCTTTATAATTTTTTATGTCAATTTTACCAATATCTCCACTATTAATTCCAGCTTCATTTATAAAAGCCCCAACAATATCTCCAGGTCCAATACTAGAATCTATATCTGAAATAACGATTTCAATCATTATTATCAACCTCCTTAAAACTACAATTTACATTAATAAGTATTAAATTTCCGGATTATTTTCAAAATCTTGATAAACCTTACTTCCTACTGCATTTTTTTGATTCATATACTTACCATTGTAGGGTGTTTCAGCTGTTTGATCCATTTTTGCAAAAACAAGTTGACATATTCTTCTTCCAGCAATTAATTTTATAGGTAAACGATTAGCATTATATAATTCAAGAGTAATCTGGCCAGCAAAACCTGGATCAACCCAACCAGCATTTTGTATAAAAAGTCCCATTCTACCTATAGAACTTCTCCCTTCTACAAAAGCAGTAAGATTTTCAGGTAACTCAATGTGTTCTCTAGTTGTAGCCAAGAGAAAAGAATGAGGTGGTATTACAATTTCATCCTTTTCCATACTTCGATACTCTAATTTATCATTTAAGGTCATAATTTCGGTTAAATTTTCATTGATCTTCAAAAAACTACTTCCAAGTCTTAAATCTACTGAAGCTGGTTGTAACTGTTCTTCAGTAAATGGTTTAATTATTAATTCTTCTTTTTCACGTAACTTATTAATCGATTTATCGGATAATATCATCTCTCTACTCCTTATAGTTAATATTTTTTTAATTCTTTAAAAATCTTCGGTAAATATTTTATTAAATCACTTGCTATAATAGAATATTCAGTTAAATCTTCTTTAGCTTTATCACCAGCTTTTCCATGGAGATAAGGAGCTAAAATTGCTGATTTAGCAGGTTTTATACCTTGAGCTAAAAGACTGGCAGCAATACCAGTCAAAACATCACCACTACCTGCTGTCGCCAGCCCACTATTACCAGAGACATTAAAATATACTTTACCATTAGGAAGCGCTATAATTGTAGTTGCTCCTTTTAGTATTAAATTTACACCATATTCAGATGCGAATTTGCGACTTATTTCAACTTTATTTTTCTTTATTTCTTTTACACTTTTTTCAATAAGACGAGACATTTCACCTGGATGTGGTGTCATAATCAAATTATCACCACAGTTATTTAAAATATCTAAATCTTTTAAGGCGTTAATACCATCGGCATCCAATACTATAGGTTTATTAATATCATTTATTATTTTTCTAACTAATTCACTTATTTCTTTACTCTGTCCTAATCCTGGACCTAAAGCCAAAACATCCATTTTTTCCATTGATTTTCTAATATTTTCAAAAGCTTTTTTTGTTATTTGCTTACCATCTGATTTTAGAAAGTCATATATGATTTCTTTTTTATAATTTAATCCCTTTGGGTCAAAAATATCAGGGAGAGCAGTTTTTACCAACCCAGCACCAGACTTTAAAGCTGCCTCACCTACAAGTGCTGGAGCACCAGGCATATTTTTAGAACCACCTACCACCAATATTTTACCAAATGTACCCTTATGTCCAGTAGGTTCTCTGGATCCTAAAAATTTAGCTGCTTCTCTATTATTTAACACAAAATGGTTATAATTTATTTTTTTGAAACTTTTATCAACCATTCCTAAATCTATTACTTCAATCTCACCACAATATTGCTGACCTGGATTTAAAAGCAAACCAGTTTTATAATAAGCCATAGTTGCAGTCAAATCAGCTTTTACCGCTTTACCTGCTACTTCTCCTGAAAGAGCATTAACCCCTGAAGGTACATCTATTGCAACAACCAGACTATGCTTATTAGTATTTATAATATCTATTAACTCACCATAAATACCACGTGGTTTACCTTCAATTCCAGTACCCAAAAGAGCATCAACAATGATATCAGATTTTTTAGTTTTTAATTTTATTTCATTATCTATTTTTTTTACTTTTTTAATAGGAATATTCTGCAATTTAGCTATTTTATAATTAGTATAATTCACTTCTTTTAATTCTTTAGCTTCACCTGTAAAAAATATTTGAACATTATAACCCCACATATTCAGAAAACGAGCAACAACAAATCCATCACCACCATTGTTCCCTTTTCCACAAAAAATGCTAACCTGGAGTTCATTACTCTCATAATTTTTATCAATTAGTTCTGCTGTGCCTCTTCCGGCCATTTCCATAAGTATAGATGAAGTAAATCCATCAGCTATACTCTCATTATCCATTTTTCTCATTTCAGCAGGAGTCAAAACAATCATTATTTACCTCCTTCGGCAACAACCTGGGCAACTGCATATTCTTTTTCATGTGATAAACTTAAATGCACATTTTTAATATTATTATTTATAATTTCTTTTTCAGCATTATTTCTAAAATTAAGATATGGATTACCATTGTCTTTATGGAGAACTTCAATATCTTTCCAACCAATATTCCCCAAACCTGTACCAAACATTTTCCCGGTAGCTTCCTTTGCTGCAAATCTAACAGCATAATGAGAAGAAGGGTTGGATTTTTTTTGACAATATTCAATCTCTTTTTCTGTAAAAACTCTATGCAAAAATTTCTCCTGCCAGCGGTCTAATAAATTTCTTATTCTCTTAATTTCTACTATATCAATCCCTATACCATATATCATTTTATACACCTTTTTCTTAATTTCATTATCCTAACATTTATTATAAAATATAAATGAATTAATTGCAAAGACATCAAAAAAGTCCTGTCAGCACAAAACTGACAGGACTTAAATTAATTTATTCTACTGTAACACTTTTAGCCAAATTTCGTGGCTGATCTATATCGCAATCTCTATAAACAGCCGCATAATATGCCAATAGCTGGAGAGGAATAATTGTTAAAATAGAGCTTACCATTTCATCTACCTCAGGTATTTCTATGATCTGATCCATTGTTTCTTCATAATCAATATCACTATTTGGAAGAACCAGACCTAAAATATCTCCTCCCCTAGCCCTTACTTCTTCAATATTACTTAATGTTTTTTCCAATACATTTTGACGAGTAGCAATAGCTATCACTGGAGTTCCTTCTTCAATCAAAGCTAAAGTCCCATGTTTAAGCTCTCCAGCCGGATAAGCTTCTGCATGAATATAGGAAATTTCTTTTAATTTTAGAGCACCTTCTAAGGCCAGAGTATAATCAATATTACGACCTATGAAAAAAGAACTATTTATATTTTTGAATTCTTTAGCTTTGTCTTTTACTATTTTTTTACTTCTTTTGATAGTTTCCCTGGCTAATTCAGGTAATCTCAATACATCTTTGATCATTTTTTCTTGCTTTTCCCGGGCTATACTCCCTTTTATTTCACCTAAATATAAAGTAAGAAGATAAAAAGCTGTAACCATATTGACATAGGCTTTAGTTGAAGCAACAGCAATTTCCGGGCCAGCTTTAAGATAGATTACTTCATCAGCTTCTCGAGAAATTGTACTTCCCTTAACATTTACAAAAGCTAAAACCTTCGCCCCCTTTTCTTTAGCAAGCCTGAGAGCAGCCAGAGTATCTGCAGTTTCCCCTGATTGACTTACCACAACTACTAAAGTGTTTTGGTCTAAAATTGGTTCTTTATATCTAAATTCTGAAGCAACTTCTACTTCTACAGGAATATTAACCATTTCTTCAATAAGGTATTCTCCAACTAAACCAGAATGGTAAGCTGTCCCACATGCTACTACATAAAGCTTATCAAATTCAGACATTTCTTTTTCTGTAAATCCAATTTCCGAAAAATTAATTCCAGCAGGACTAATTCTATTGTTTAAAACCCGTCTAATCGAATCAGGCTGTTCATTTATTTCTTTTAACATATAGTGTTCATATCCATTTTTTTCTGCCATTTCTGCATCCCAATCAACTTCAAATATTTCTTTATCAACATTTTCTCCATCCAGATCAAAAAGTTCTATATTATTCTTGCTTACTTCTGCCATTTCTCCGTCATCCAAAATATAAAATTGATCTGTATAACTTAAAAAAGCAGTCATATCTGAAGCTATAAAATTTTCGCCATTACTTTTACCAATAACTAAAGGACTATCTTTTCTTACTCCTATAATCTTATCAGATTCTTTTGTAGATAAAACTGCTAATGCATAAGAACCTTCAAGATCTCTCACTGCTTCTCTCACTGCTTCTCTTAAATTTGTTGTATATTTTTCCTCTATAAGATGAGATATAACTTCAGTATCAGTTTCTGATTGAAAGTCATGTCCTTTTTCAACAAGTTCATTTTTTAATTCCTGGAAATTCTCTATAATCCCATTATGAACAATTGCAAATTCATTATTACAATCATAGTGAGGATGTGAATTTATTTTTGAAGGGCGCCCATGAGTGGCCCATCTGGTATGTCCAATACCTTTTTTTCCTTCTTCATTAGAAAAATCCATTAGTTCTTTTAATTCATCTAATTTTCCTACCTCTTTTGTTACATTTATTTTTTTATTTGCCTGTAATGCAATTCCAGCTGAATCATAACCTCTATACTCTAAATGTTCTAAGCCCTCCATTAAAATTGGAGCAGCTTTTTTGTCTCCTATATATCCTACTATCCCACACATACTATTATTACCTCCATTATATTTTATATCTTTTTTTTATAATTAAACAAAAGCTGATAATTATAAACTTATAAATCTGTCTGTTGTTTTCTTTGTAACTCCAATTACTCAGAGTTTTTAGAAACAACTTAAGGCCAAACATCTGCCTGAGGGCATCCGCCGAAAATATTCGATAAACCCTCTTCCTCGTCAACTTGACTTTTTTTCGTTCAAGTCAAGTCCAGGCGCTTTTCAAAATATTTTATTTTTGTTTTATTTATCATATTTCACCTCCTTTATATTTTATACAAGCATTTATTAGTATATCATATGCAAAAGCATATGTTAAAAACAACATTAATTAAGTTCTTCTTTAATAGTCTTACTTAACTTTTTTTCCCATTTATTTAACAATTTTTCATCTTTTCCCTCAAGCATTAATCTTATTACAGGTTCAGTACCTGAAGCTCTTACAAAAACTCTTCCTTTTTCACCAATTTCTGCTTTAGCATTTTTTATTTCTTTATTTATTTTTTCATTTTCCTGCCATTTTTCTTTATACTTTACTTTAACACTATTTAGCTTTTGAGGCCAAAAATTCATAACTTTGCTTAATTCGCTTAATTTTTTACCCTTTCTCCTTATAATATCTATAAGTTGTACAGCAGTTAAAATCCCATCTCCAGTTTTATTATAATCTAAAAATATAATATGTCCTGATTTTTCCCCACCTAAATTATATCCTTTTTCTCTCATTCTTTTTAAAACATATCTATCACCATTTTTGGCTAACTCTACTTTTGCACCTCTACTTTCAAGTAACTCTTTTAGGCCCAAATTACTATAACGGGTAGTTACAAGAGTTTTTTTCTTAAGTTTATCTCTTTCCAGCATATCCAATGCACAAATGGCCATTATTGTATCCCCATCAACAATATTCCCCTTTTCGTCAACAAAAATAACACGATCTGCATCACCATCATGGGCAATCCCAAGATCAGCACCTGTATTTTTTACTAAATTAGCAACTTCTTCAGGTTTTGTAGAACCACAATTAACATTAATTTTACTTCCATCATTAGTATTATTTATTACTTTTAAATTAATCTTTAATTTTTTTAATATTTTTGGTGCTACTTCATAAGCTGCACCATTAGCACAATCTAAAACCACCTTTAAATTAGAAAAGTCACCATCAACAGTGCTTAATACATGATCAATATATTTTTTGACTTCACTTTCTTTATTATTTACTCTACCTACTTTTTCATGAGTAGGATTTGCTAAATTATCTAATTGATTTAAAATCAAATTTTCAATTTCATTTTCTGTTTCATCACTTAACTTATAACCATCTTTATCAAAGAATTTAATTCCATTATCAGCAATCGGATTATGTGATGCTGAAATCATCACCCCTCCAATAACATCCATTTTTTCGGTTAAATAAGCTACCCCAGGAGTAGGTATAATATCTAATTTATTAACATCAATCCCTACTGAGTTAAAACCTGCAACAAGAGCAGCTTCTAACATATCTCCGGAAAGCCTGGTATCTTTGCCTATATTTATTGTTGGCCTGGTATTTTTATCAGTATCTTTTTTTAAATAATGACCACCTGCTTTGGCTATTTTATATACCAATTCAGGTGTCAATTCTTCATTAGCAACTCCTCTAACTCCATCTGTCCCAAAAAAATTACTCAATAAACTCACCTCTCCTATAGTTTTCGTATTTTATTTAACTTATATTTTAGTTTACTGTATATATTTATTCTATAATATTTATTCAAACCCTTCATTAATAATAATTTTTTAACTAACAAAGGAAATCCAAACTTTTTCCTTAATTATTATATAGGTGATTAATATGAAAATAAATGAATTTTTCAAAACAAATAGCAAGACCAAATTACAAAATTTTATTAATTATAAAGATATTTTCATTGTTCTTTCTTTATGGTATTTAATTTATTATGTAACAAAAATAATTATAAATTTTCAAATCACAAAATATTCTCCTAATTTTGAAGCTATTATAGATTATTCTCTTTTTACCTCAGGAAGATTTATTTTTATTGCTTTAACAATTTTTTATTTTGTTAGCATTTATAATTTAAATATTAAAGATTTTAAATTAAATTTTGATTTTAATCTTAAATTCTCAATACAGGTATTTTTTATAATTGTTTTTTTAACTACAATAGTTATAGTTTTAATAAATATGCCACTCAGTTTAAATGATTTTTCTTCAAAGGACTATAATCCCTTATATAAAATTGAGAGTCCTGCAGTTTTTATAAATAGTTTATTCCCCTATATTTTATTTTTTAGTGCAAATATTATTATAGTATTAGCTGAAATATTTGTTCTAGAAAATATATTAAAAAATTATTTATCAAAATTTTTAGGAGAAAAAATTGCTATTTTTCTTTCAGCAATTTGTTATCCTTTATTAATTAATATATCTTCACTTCTTTTAATAATTCAATATATTCTTTTAGCTTTTATTTATTTTATTCTTATTAAAAAAAATAAAAATATCTTTTATGCTGTATTTATAGGAGCATCTTTTTATACATTAATGATTTTATATATCTATGGTTGGAATATTTCCTATATTATTTAAAAAAATTCTAAAAAAATTTATTAAGTTATAAATTGAATTATAAATAAAAAAAGTATATATTATTAATTTAAATAAGACTATATTTTAAATTTTAAATATATTAACTAATAAATTTAAAATTTGCCATAATTTTGCTAATTTTAAAAAATTTATTTTTTTGCAGGAAAACTTAAATTTAACCAGTATTATACATATATAATCACCAAAATTACAGCACTTTTTTATTCCTAATTAATTACGATTTGAAAGGAGGTGGACACCTGAAAAGAGTATCTTAGAATAGAGTAGTTTTTAGGTATTTAATTTTTAAATTAAAAGAGGAGGAATAATTCTAAATGAAAAAAATCACTGTTTTAACTTTAACTTTTATCTTTATTTTATCAATGAGTGTAATGACTTTCGCAGCAGAGGATGTAGAATTAAAAGATCCCTGGGTTACTGAAAAAACACAGGGCCAACATGGTGGTACTTTAGTTACTGCTTTATTAGGAGATCCAAAAACTTTTAACACCATTATTGCTCAAGAAACTTCATCAACAGATATTACAGATGGTTTTATTTTTGAAGGTCTTGTCACAAGAAATGGTGTTACTACTGAAATAGAACCTGAACTAGCAAAAGATTGGGATATAAGTGAAGATGGAACAACTTATACTTTCCATTTAAGAGAAGGCGTAAAATGGAGTGATGGAAAAGAATTTACTGCCGATGATGTTATCTTTACTTTTGATGTTATAAAAGACGAAGATGTACCAACAAGTACTAGAGATGTTATGATGGTTGATGGACAATTCCCAGAATACAGAAAAATTGATAAATATACTGTGGAAATAGAAATTCCTAAACCATTTGCACCATTTTTAAATAACATGACTACTTATATAGTGCCAAAACATAAACTATATGAACCATGGAAAAATGGTAATTTCAATGAAACCTGGGGTATTAATACTGAACCAAGCGAAATCGTAGGTACAGGTCCATTTACTTTAGGTGAATACAAACCTGGTGAAAGAGTAGTATTAATTAGAAATGCTAATTACTGGAGAAGAGATACTGAAGGTAAACCTTTACCTTATATTACTAGATGGGTTAGAATTATCTCTGAAAGTCAGGAAACTCAAACCTTACTTTTTGAAAAAGGTCAAACTGATTTTCTTACTGTAAGAGGTATCGATTTCAATAGATTTAAAGAAAAAGCTGATCAGGGTAATTATCATATGGTAGATGCCGGTCCTACTTTCTCTACCAACTTCCTTACTTTTAACATGAATCCACGTAATCCAAAATTGGAAGAAGAACCCTGGAAATATGATTGGTTTACTAACCTTCATTTCAGAAGAGCAGTAGCCTATGCTATGGATAAAGAAACTATGATTGATCAGGCCTTAGCTGGTTATGGTACTCCACAGTGGAGTCCAGTTAGTGCTCCAAATAAAGTTTTCTTAAATGAAGATGTAAAAGAATATCCTTATAGTTTAGAAAAAGCTAGAGAAGAATTAAAAGAAGGTGGATTTAGCTGGAATGATGATGATCAATTAGTAGATAAAGATGGTAGAAGAGTAGAATTTACAATGATAACTAATGCTGGTAATACAGTAAGAGAAACCATCTTAAATATCATTGCTTCTGAACTTAGAGATTTAGGTATGAAAATAAACTCTTCTCCTGTTGAATTTAATGCTCTTGTAAACAAACTTATGAGTGAGTGGGATTATGATACAATTCTTATCGGTCTAACCGGTGGAGTTGAACCTCACTCTGGTTCAAACGTATGGCCTTCACATGGACATCTTCATATGTGGAATCCAAAACAGGAAGAGCCTGGAACCGAATGGGAAGCTAGAATAGATGAGCTATTTGAAAAAGGCGCTTCTGCAGTTAAAACTGAAGAGCGAATTGAATATTATAATGAATTCCAGGAAATTATAGCAGAAAGAGTTCCGGTTATTTATACTGTTACTCCAAATAGTCTTTATGCTATAAGAAATGACTTGAAAAACACTGAACCTACTGCCTATGGTGGAATTACCTGGAATATTCATGAACTATATTTTGCAGATTAATCTAACTCAAATTTAAATCCCAAACAGAAGGGGGAATTATCCCCCTTCTTCTTTTGAAATTATATTATTTGATTTTATAAAAATAATGTCTATCAAACTTATTATCAACATAAAAGAAGCTATATTTGAAAGGAGTATTGAGTAATGAAAACATATATAATAAGGAGAATATTACAGGCCATACCATTACTTTTGGCCATATCATTATTAGCATTTTTAATTATGCAATTATCTCCAGGAAGTTATCTAGATAGAATAAGATTAAATCCTGATGTATCTGAAGAACTTATAGAAACTATGGAAAAACAATATGGTCTTGATAAAACAATACCTGAACAATATTTTCACTGGTTATGGCAATTATTGCACGGTAATCTAGGTGAATCATTTACCTATAAAGTCCCGGTTACTCATGTAATAGGAAGTCGTATGTTAAATACTTTAATATTATCATTAGCAGCAATGATCTTAGCCTGGGGGGTTGCCATTCCAATTGGTATCTTTTCGGCTACGCACAAATATACACTTGGAGATAATATATTTACAAGTTTAGCTTTTGTAGGATTATCTATACCTAACTTCTTTTTTGCACTATTACTTTTATTTTTAATCGTAAGGTTTAATGTTGGTCTTCCAATTAGTGGAATGACAAGTGTCATGCATGATTTTATGAGTCCTGCAGGTAAAGTAATAGATATTTTAAAACATTTACTTGTCCCGGCTGTAGTTCTTGGAACAGCCCGTATGGCAAGTTTAACAAGACAGATGAGAGGACAAATGATAGATGCTATGCGTTCTGATTATATTAGAACAGCTAAATCTAAAGGATTAAAAAATAGAAAAGTTGTTTATAAACATGCTTTACGTAATGCAATTAATCCTATGATTACTATTTTTGGTTTTCAGATAAGTGCCCTCCTAAGTGGAGCTGCCCTAACTGAAACAGTTACAGGATGGCCTGGTTTAGGTAAAATGATGTTAACTGCTGTTAGATCAAAAGATCTATATTTAGCTATGGCCGGCCTGATGATGGGTAGTGTTTTGTTAATTGCTGGTAATCTTATAGCTGATGTATTGCTGGCTGTAAGTGATCCACGGATAAGGTATAATTAAGGGGGGATAAAAAATGAAAACAGAATTCAATCCAAATGAAAATCCTGAAGAAATAATAGAAAATCAAGAAAAAAGAGAAGATAAGAAAAATGATGAATATAATTTTTGGAAAGAGACCTGGAAAAGGTTACGTCGACATAGAATGGCAATGATAGGTGGAACAGTAATTATTATAATATATATTTTAGTTATATTTGCTGGATTTTTATCACCCTATCACCCTCATAATGGGGCCAAAAAACATTTTTTCCACCCTCCAACAAAAGTTCATTTCACTGATGATGATGGGTTAACAAGACCATATGTATATAGAACTGAATCAGTAGGTTGGGCTGAATATGAAGTGATAAAAGATAAAAAATATCCAGTAAAATTCTTCTACCATGGAGATGAATACGAATTTTTAAATCTTTTCAAAACTGATCTCCATCTTTTTGGTGTTGATAAACCGGCTAATATATTTTTATTAGGTTCAGATAACTATGGAAGAGATGTATTTACTAGATTATTGTTTGGTGGACGGGTCTCAATGTTCATTGGTTTTATAGCAATTTTTATTTCAACAGTTATTGGGTTATTAGTCGGTGGTATAGCAGGATACTATGGAGGCTGGATTGATAATGTCCTTATGCGGCTGGCTGAAGTTGTTATGTCAATACCAAGCTTTTACTTGCTCCTTGCTTTAGCTGCTGTTTTACCCTTGGATGTTTCTTCAACATTCCGATTCTTTTTAATTATTACTATTTTGTCATTTATAGGCTGGGCCGGTATGTCACGTGTTATAAGAGGTATGGTTTTATCTGTTAGAAATGAAGAATATATTTTAGCTGCTCAGGCTTTAGGTGCAAAAGATAAGAGAATTATAATCAAACATGTTCTTCCCAGTACTGCTACTTATGTAATAGTAAGAGCTACTGTAGCAATCCCTGGTTATATTATTATGGAATCAGGACTCAGTTTTCTTGGCCTGGGTATTCAGGAACCAAATGCTAGCTGGGGTAATATGTTAACTGCTGCTCAAAATGTTACTAAAATTACGGGTTTCCCCTGGCTTTTAATCCCAGGTGTTATGATATTTATAGCAGTTTTAAATTATAACCTATTAGGTGATGGTTTAAGAGATGCTTTAGATCCTAAATCTACTAATGATCATTAAAAAATATAGATAAATAAAACATAGAAAAAGAGCAGAGCTATTTAATAATAGCCCTGCTCTTTTCTTAATTTTATATTATTTAAAAACTCCTGCAATTTCATAACTACATTCCGGACATTCACCTTTCTCAAGAAAAACCTCAGTATTATATCCACTTCTGGAAATCAATTTTTTTCCACATTGAGGACAATAAGTATTACCTTTTTCAGTAGTCCGTAAATTTCCCAGATAAACATAATCCAAATATTCTTTTGCAAGATTATAAGCATTTTCCATAGTTTTGATTTCTGTTGCTGGTCTATTCATCTTGTGGGCTGGAAAATATCGTGATAGATGAAGGGGTATAGATTTATTTATATTTGTAATCCACTTAAATAATTTTTCCAATTCTTTTCTGTCATCATTAAGATCATTAATAAGCAAAGTAGTAATTTCAAGATGAATATTGTTTGCCATTGTTTTTATTGTCTCTTTTACAGGATCTAAACTTCCTCCAGCATATTTTTTATAAAAATCATCATTAAAAGATTTTAAGTCAACATTTGCCGCATCAATATATGGTAATATATTCTCTAAAGGTTCAGGATTAATAAATCCATTAGTAACCAGTACATTTTTTATATTCTTTTTTGCAGCTTTTTGGGCAGTTTCTTTTACATATTCATACCAGACTACCGGTTCAGAATAAGTATACGCTATGCTTTTTACATTTTTTTGCTCTGCCAGATTTATAACCTCTTCTGGTGTTAATTGCTGAGTTGGAGGATTTCCCTGGCTAATTTTCCAGTTTTGGCAAAACTGACATTTAAAATTACAGCCATAAGTTCCTAAAGATAAAATTCTAGAAGCTGGATAAAAATGATATAACGGCTTTTTTTCAATAGGATCCACGCCTATAGAACTAATTTTCCCATAATTATTAGTATATAAAGTTCCATCTTTATTTTCTCTTACACCACAAATACCACTATCTCCATTTTTAATTAAACAATGATGAGGACAAAGTTTACATTTAACTTTTTTATCTATAGATTCTTGAAATTCAGCTATCTTTTTCATTTTATCCCTCACTCTTTATATCTTTTCACTTCAAATCTGTAAATTTCAATATCAGCATCTTTGCTTAAACCAGCTTTTTTTCTTGCAATATTTATTTGTTTCTCAATTGTATCAATTCCTTCTAAATCAGGTAATAAAAGTCCTGTTTGATGACCACCTTTAACCATAATACCAAATTTTTTAGGATTTAATTCTTCTTTACTATCAACTTTTTCCATTTCACCAATAATATCAACAGAATAATCTATTTCATTTAATTCATCACCACTAACTGCTGGGAAACGAGGGTCATGTTCAGCAGCACTAATAGCATTTTTCTGAACTTCAGCAGCAATATTTTTTTGGGTAGGACGGATAGTACCTATACACCCCCGTAAATCACCATTCTTTTTTAAAGTAACAAATACTCCTGCTTCTTTATTTAATTCTTCTGAAATCTCTTGATCTATTTCATACATTCTACCATGTAAAATATATTCTTCAATAGTTTTTTTAGCAAGATTAGGAACATCTTCTTTTTTTAACATAACTATCACCTCTTATGATTAATTTTAAATGAACAGACTGCATAACCAACTCCAAAAGGACCTTCATAAGATTTTAGGTCACTACTCACATCATAATTTTGAATTGCCCCTAACGTCATTATGAGCGGTCTATAACCACACTCACCAGCTGTTTCTATTAAATTTTTATCAATTTTTAACACTTCTTCAAATTTTTCTTGAGAAAGAAGATTGGTTAATTTTTTATCAAAATTTTCTGCTTCAGGATTATATCCTGCTGGAGCTCCTGGTTTAAGCTTATGAGATAAATCTCCACTGGCTATAATAGCACCATCTAAATCCATTTCATCAAGTGTTTCATCTAATAATTTTCCAAACTTATAAAGAGTTTGATAATCTAACAATCCCATAGATATAGCAACAACAGGAATATCTAAATTAGCATTTAATAAAAAATGCAAAGGTACCATAACTCCATGATCAAGTTCATTACTAAAACCATAAGATTGTAAATCTGTTTTTTTAAGCTTAGCTAATTTTATATTATTAGAGTCAGTTTTATCTTTTAATTTATCGATGAACTTGAGATTTGATTTTACTTCATATTTGGCCTGAGGTGCTCCAAAATCCCTAAAATCTCCTTTTAGGGATTCAGAATAAATAACAGCAATACCATCCCTCATAACAGGACCATGAGGACTGATTGTAATTAAAATATCTGGTTTTGCATTTACTATCTCTTCACTCATTTCTTTTAAATTATCAATTGTTTTTTGAACCTCTTTTCTTCTTCTCCCACCTACTTCTGGAATTATCAAAGGTGGATGGGGACTAAGACCAGCAATTTTAACACCCATATATAACTCCTCCTTAAATGCTGAATTTTGTGACATCTTTCAATAACAAAAAAGAGAGGAAATCCTCTCTTTTTTTGAAAAAATATTGGGATTTTATCTTTTGGAAAACTGTGGAGCTTTTCTCGCTTTTTTGAGACCATACTTTTTTCTTTCTTTCATACGGGAATCTCTTGTGAGATAACCGGCTTTTTTCAATGGTCCACGGAAATCTTCATCTACCTCTAATAGTGCACGAGCTATCCCATGACGAATAGCACCTGCCTGTCCAGAAAGACCGCCTCCCTGGGCATTTACAAGTACATCAAAATTAGCAAGACTATCAGTTAATTCCAAAGGAGATTTTAAATCACGAATAAGTGATTTTCTATTAAAATAGTCTTCTACATCTCTATCATTTACAATTATATTTCCATCACCAGGTACTAATCTAACTCTGGCGGTAGCTGTTTTTCTTCTACCGGTTCCCCGGTATTGTACATCAGCCATAAAATCTTCCTCCTTTCATTTACAATTCTAATTCTTCAGGTTGTTGTGCTTGATGTGGGTGCTCAGAACCAGAATATACTTTGAGCTTTTTGAAAATTTTCTCTCCTAAATTATTATGTGGTAACATACCTTTCACAGCATTCTTTATAATAAGTTCAGGATTTTTATCTTTAAGTTTTTCATAAGTAGTTGTTTTCAAACCACCAGGATAATTACTATGGTGAACATATTCTTTTTCCTGCCATTTATTACCTGTAAGTTTTATTTTCTCTGCATTAATTACAATTACATAGTCCCCTGTATCTACACTGGGGGTAAAAGTAGCTTTATGCTTACCCCGCAATATCTGAGCAACTTCTGAGGCAAAACGTCCTAAAGTTTTACCTGAAGCATCGACTATATACCATTTTCTATCCACTTCTTCAGGATTAGCCATATATGTTGACACTGATATCCCTCCTTTATTCAAAATACTATTTAGCAATATATCACAAGGTAACGGGGCCTTCAGACATATTGATTCATAGTAATTTTATTATATTTAAAGCCAAATGTCAATCATTTTCTAATAATAAACTTTTAACAAAGATAAACCTTTTGCAGGTGCTGTAAAACCAGCTTCTATTCGATCCTGACTTTTTATAATACGTTTTACATCATCTGCAGGTCTCTTATTTAATCCAATCTCTATTAAAGTTCCAATAATAATTCTAACCATATTATAAAGAAAACCAGTTCCGACAATATCAAACCAAATTTCTTCTCCAACAAATTTCATTTCAAAACTTTTTATCTCCCTTTTAGTAGTACCTACATCACTACCAGAAGATTGAAAAGCTGCAAAATCATATTTTCCTATAAAATCTTTTAAAGCATATTTTATTTTCTTTAAATCTAATTTTTTATATAAAGTATATACATAATTTCTGGTAAAAACTGAATGAAATGATCTATTTAAAAGACGATAACGATATTTTTTAGCTACACTATCATATCTTGCATGAAAATCATTAGCAACATGTTTCGCATCTTTACAAACAATATCAGCTGGTAACATACTATTTAGCGCAATTGGTATTTTGGAAACAGGGATATCTACATCTATATAAAAATTAGCAGCCTGTCCTTTAGCATGAGCTCCAGAATCAGTTCTTCCTGCTCCTATTACAGGAACTTTAGATTTGTTGAGTTTAGTTAATTTTATTTCAAGAGTTTGTTGGATTGTTTTATTTGTATGTTTTTGATATTGCCAACCCTGATAATTAGTACCATCATATTCCAAAATTATTTTTATATTACGCATTATATCTCATCCATTATATAAATTTTAAAAAAAACTAATAAAAACAGCAAAAACTACAGTTAAAGCTAAAGCCCAAAAATCAATATTTTTAAAAGATAACTCATGTAACCTTGTCCTACCTTCTCCTCCTCTATAACATCTTGCTTCCATGGCGAGAGCTAAATCATCAGCTCTTCTAAAAGCACTTATAAAAAGAGGAACGAGTAAAGGAATTAAACTTTTTGCTCTATTAATTATATTCCCACTCTCAAAATCAGCACCTCTAGCTTTTTGTGCTTTCATTATTTTTTCAGCTTCTTCAAGTAAAGTTGGAATAAATCTTAAAGCGATTGTCATCATCATTGCCAGCTCACTTGCAGGTACACCAAATTTTTTAAGCGGTTTTAATAAATACTCTATCCCATCTGTAAGTTGTAATGGAGAAGTAGTTAAAGTTAAAAGAGAAGTAAACATAATCAAAAGAATTATTCTGGAAACCATAAAAAAACCTGTATAAACACCTTCTGCTTCTATACTTATAAATCTCCACTGCCAGTAAACTTCTCCGCCTTTTGTTAAAAAAACATGAAGTAATAAAGTTAACAATACCAAAAATAATATTGGTTTTAAACCCTTAATAATTCTTTTTAACGGTAGCCTGGCAATAATAATAATAGAAGCAACATATACAAGAAAAAAAGCAAATCCAATAAATTTGCCAATGAAAAAGAGTGCAGTGATTAAAATAATTGTAATTATTATTTTCATCCTGGGATCTAATCTATGAATAATTGAATCTCCAGGAATATATTGCCCAATAGTAATATCAGTTAACATTTTTCTTACTCCTTAATTCAGTCAGAATTTCATTTTTAGCTTCTAATATTTTAAATAAATCAGTTCTTACATTCAAACCTCTGTTTTGTAATTTGTTTAAAATAAGGCTTATTTCCGGTAAATCAAGTCCAAGTTCCTGTAATTTATCTCTCTGACTGAATATTTTACGTGGATGATTATCCATTACAATTTTTCCTTCGTCAAGAACTATAACTCTATTTGATAATCGAGCTATTTCTTCCATTCGATGGGAAATCAAAATTATTGTCATACTATAATTTTGATGTAAATAATATAATAATTCAGTTAATCTCTCTCTCCCTTTGGGATCCAAACCTGCAGAAGGTTCATCTAAAATAAGAACATCTGGACCCATTGCTAAAACACCTGCAATAGCAACACGTCGCTGTTGACCTCCACTTAAATTAAATGGGGACCTATTATTAAATTCTTCAAAATCAAGATTAACTAACTCCATTGCTTCTTTTACTCTTTTATCAATTTTTTCTTTTGAAAGATTAAGGTTTTTAGGTCCAAAAGCAATATCTTCATAAACAGTTTCTTCAAATAATTGATGTTCAGGATATTGAAAAACCAAACCTATTTTTCTTCTGATATCTTTTAAATTCACTTTTTCAGAATTCAATTTAATACCATCAATAAAAACTTCACCATCACTGGGAGTGATCAATCCGTTAAAAAGCTGAACAAGAGTAGATTTACCTGAACCAGTATGCCCAACTAAACCAATAAATTCATTTTTGTCAATTTGAAGATTAATATTATCAAGAGCCATTACATTTTGTTGTTCATAGATGTGGGTGACATTTTTTAATTTAATCAACATAATGAATTCACCAGCTCATCAATTGACAAAACTTCTGGTATATTAATTCCAGATTTTCTTAATTCATCAGCTAATTTAACAACTTCAGGTACTGCTAAATCTATTTTTTCAAGTTCCTCTATATTATGAAATATTTCTCGTGGAGTTCCTCTTTTTACAATTTCTCCCTGGGACATTACAATAATTTTATCTGCATATATTATTTCTTCCATAAAATGAGTAATATGAATAATTGTTATATTTTTATTTTTATTTAAATTCAGGATAGTCTCCATAACTTCGTCGCGTCCTTTAGGATCAAGCATTGCAGTAGGCTCATCTAAGACAATACAGACTGGTTCCATAGCAATGACCCCGGCTATAGCTACTCTTTGTTTTTGCCCCCCTGAGAGCTTGTGAGGAGCATGTTTTTGATAACCTTCCATCTCCACAAGCTCTAGAGCATGATCAACTCTTTTTCTGATTTCAGGTCCAGGAATACCCAGGTTTTCTGGTCCAAATGCTATATCATCTTCTACCATACTGGCAACAAGTTGATTATCTGGATTTTGAAAAACCATACCAACTTCCTGTCTAATGTTCCAGGTATTCTCATTATTTGAAGTAGATAGTCCATCAACTAATACTTCACCTTCATCAGGTTTTAGCAAAACATTAAGCAGTTTGGCCAGGGTTGATTTTCCAGAACCATTAGCTCCAATTACTGCTACAAAATCACCCTTATCAACATTTAAATTAATATTTTTAAGGGCTGGTTTATCCATTTCATTATATGAAAAATTAACATTTTTAATTTCTATAAGGCTCATGATAACACCTACTATTTCATAATTATTCTACTAATTCAATCAAAGCCCTTTCTGCAGCATCTCCTTGTCGAGGATACATTTTAATTATTCTTGTATATCCACCTGGTCTATCACTGAATTTAGGACCTATTTCATCAAACAGTTTACTTACTACTTCTTTATCTTTTACTCGCTTCATAACTTTGCGACGAGATTTAAGGTCATTTGTTTTAGCAGTTGTAATCATCTTTTCAGCAATTGGTCTCAAATCTTTTGCTTTAGCTAAAGTAGTTTTAATTCTACCATGACGAAACAAATCAGTAAGCATATTATTAAACATTGCCTTACGATGAGAACTGTTTTTATTAAGCTTACGCATAAAAATCTTACCTCCTTTATACCTCTGGATCTTTTAATTCCAATTCAAGTTCATCTAATTTATCTTTAATTTCTTGTAATGATTTTTTACCAAGATTTCTAACTTTCATAAGATCATCTTCAGTTTTATCTACAAGTTCTTCTACTGTATTAATACCAGCTCTTTTAAGACAATTAGAAGAACGGACTGATAATTCTAATTCTTCAATGGTAGTATCTAGTATTTGATTTCTTTCTTCTTCTTCTTTTTCAACCATTATTTCAACATCATCAATTTCATCAGTTAAATTAATGAAAAGATCAAGATGCTCTACCATAATTTTTGCTGAAAGACTTATGGCATCATCAGGAGTTATACTTCCATTTGTCAGAACTTCTAAAATTAATCTGTCATAATCAGTCACCTGACCAACTCTTGTATCTTCTACATTGAAATTTGCTCTAACAACTGGACTAAATGAAGAATCAATAGGTATTAAACCAATAACCTTATCAAAATGTTCTTCATTCTCTTCAGCACTTACATAACCACGGCCTTTTTCAACAGTTGCCTCAAGCATAAGTTTACTATCTGCAGCCATAGTTGCAATATGATGATCTTTATTCACTATTTTAAGATTACCAGGAGTAATGAAATCACCAGCAGTAACTTCACCTTCTCCTTCAGCTTCAATTCTTATTTTTTCCATTTCTTCCCCATCATAATCAATAACTACTTCTTTTAGATTCAAAATAATTTCTGTTACATCTTCTTTAATACCTTCAATTGGAGTAAATTCATGTTCAACTCCTTCTATCTTAACAGAAGTTATAGCAGCCCCAGGTAATGAAGATAAAAGAACTCTTCTCAAGGCATTCCCGAGTGTTATACCATACCCTCTTTCTAAAGGAGCAATGTCAAATTCACCATAAAATTCATCACTATCTACTCTTTCAATTTGCGGTTTTTCTATTTCTATCATTTATAATTATACCCTCCTTCTATTTATCAATTTTGTCTGGTACTGAGGGCACTATTTATTAACGTGAATAAAATTCAACAATTAAGTGTTCCTCTATTGGATGATCAATATCTTCACGTTCAGGCATAGAAACAATATTACCTTCAGCTTTTTCCAGATCAACACTCAACCAGGCTGGTGGAGTAAGTTCTGCATTATATTCAAGAATTTCTTTGAAATGATCATTTTTTCTACTTGAATCTTTTAAACTTACAATATCTCCTTCATCAACTCGATATGAAGGAACATCAACCTTACGGCCATTTACAAGAATGTGTCCATGAAGAACAAATTGTCTTGCTTCATTTCTGGAACTAGCAAATCCTAATCTATAAACAACATTATCAAGTCTTCTTTCTAAGAGTTTGAGGAAATTCTCACCTGTAATTCCTCTCATTCTTTCTGCTTCTTCAAAATAATTTCTAAATTGCTTTTCAACCATACCATAAATTTTACGTACTTTTTGTTTTTCTCTTAATTGTAGACCATATTCTGATGTCTTTCTTCTCCCCTGTCCTTGCTCTCCTGGAGCATAAGGGCGGCGATCAAAAGAACATTTATCACTATAGCAACGAGCTCCTTTGAGATATAATTTTTCTCCTTCAGCTCGGCATAATTTACATACTGGTCCTGTATATCTTGCCATTTTTACACCTCCATTTTCAATAATTGACAAGTTTATTTTTTACTACTTATTTTAATTAAACACGACGTCTTTTAGGTGGACGACAACCATTATGAGGGATAGGAGTAATATCTTTAATTAAACTAATATTTAAGCCAGCAGATTGTAAAGATCTAATAGCTGATTCCCTACCAGAACCTGGACCCTTTACAAAAATTTGAATATCTTTTAAGCCCATTTCTTCTACTTCCTCTGCAACATCTTCTGCAGCAATTTGAGCAGCAAAAGGTGTACTTTTTCTTGAACCCTCATAACCAACTTTACCTGCACTTGACCAGGCTACTACATTACCTTCCAAATCTGTAATTGTAATAATGGTATTATTAAAAGTTGATTTAATATGAGCCTGACCTTTTTCAATATTTCTTTTTACTTTTTTTCTACGTTTTTTCTTACTTTTAGCCATCAATTTCCCTCCTTTATCTGAGAGTAATGAGCAAAATTAATTTATTTTACAGGATTTTTAGGACCCTTACGTGTTCTTGCATTAGTCTGTGTATTTTGACCACGAACCGGAAGTCCTTTACGATGCCTTAAACCGCGATATGATCCTATATCTTTAAGTCGCTTAATGTCTGCTCTAACCTGGCGACGTAATTCTCCTTCAACCATATAATTATCAAGTTTTTCTCTGAGTTTAGATATCTCTGCTTCAGTCAAATCTTTAACACGAGTATCATAATCAACTCCTGTATCATCAAGAATTTCTTGAGCACGAGAACGACCTATCCCATATATATATGTTAATCCAATTTCAACTCTTTTATTTTTAGGAAGATCGACACCTTCAAGTCTTGCCATTTTTTCACCTCCAGTGTTTTTATTTAACCCTGACGTTGTTTATGCTTGGGGTTTTCACAGATAACCATAACTTTTCCATTCCTTCTGATTACCTTACATTTATCACATATTGGTTTTACTGAAGACCTTACCTTCATTAATATCCCCCCTTAATTTGCTTTATGGCGATATGTTATTCTGCCACGATCAAGGTCATAAGGAGATAACTCAACAGTTACCTTATCTCCAGGTAAAATACGGATAAAATTCATCCTCATCTTTCCAGAGACATGGGCTAACACCTTATGCCCATTATCTAATTCAACTCTAAACATAGCATTAGGAAGCGATTCAACAACCGTTCCTTGAACTTCAATAGGTTCTTCTTTTGCCATAGTTTATTTTGCCTCCTTATTATCTTCAAAATCTTTAATCACTAACTTAATATCTTCATTACGGACCCTTTTACCATTTTCTAACCAAACTTTAAGTTCTTCTGCAATATATCCGGTTTTTTCTAAATGTTTTATATTTTTCTTTTTAGGATTTTTGATTTTTCTTTTATTACCATCTACTACTTCTATATATTTGGCATCAATTATTTTATTTACTAAATAATAACTATCTTTATCTCTACCGGCTTTTGATTTTACTATTTCTCCTAATTTAAATGATTTCATCTATATAGACACCTCTATATCTACCAAAATTTCCTTGATTATTATATCATATTTTGTCTAAAATGTGTAATAGTCTATTAGATTTTACTTAAAATTTCTGGTTTATCATCTGTTATAGCTATAGTATGTTCAAAATGTGCAGAAAAACTTTTATCTTTAGTAACTACAGTCCAACCGTCATCAAGTGTTTCCACTTCATGACCACCTATATTAACCATAGGCTCTATAGCCAATGTCATACCTGTTTTTAAAATGGGTCCTCTACCAGGAGGCCCGAAATTAGGTATCTGTGGATCTTCATGCATATCTCTACCAATTCCATGTCCAACATAATCTCTTACTACTGCAAAACCATTACCTTCAACATGTTTTTGAACAGAATTAGAAATATCAGTTAAACGATTACCTTTCACAGCCTGCTCAATGCCAAGCATTAAAGATTTTTCAGTTACATCTAATAACCGTTGGACTTTATCATCGACATCACCGACTGCAATTGTTCGAGCTGCATCTCCATTAAATCCCTGATATAAAGTTCCTATATCAATACTTACTATATCACCTGAATTTAAAATTCGTCTTTCATCTGGTATACCATGTACAACTTCTTCATTAATTGAAACACATACAGCAGCTGGAAATCCTTGATAGTCTTTAAATGAAGGAATTGCATTTTTGTCCCTTATAAACTCATCTGCCAATTTATTTATATCAGCAGTACTTATTCCAGGTTTTATTTTTTCTGCTAGATATTCATGTGTTTCAGCTACTATTTTATTTGCATCTCTCATTAAATTAATTTCTCTAGGAGATTTTAAAATAATCATTACCTATTCTCCTCTACAACTGAAGTTACTTTTTTGAAAACCTCTTCAATTCCACCACTACTTTCAATGGTTTGAAGGATTCCTTCATTATCATAAAATTCTATTAGTTTTTCAGTTTTTTCTTTATTAACTTCAATTCTATTTTTAACAGTATCTTCTGTATCATCACTTCTTTGAATTAAATTGCCTCCACATTTATCACAAATTCCTTCTTTTTCAGGAGGATTAAATTCAACATGATAAGTTGCACCACAATCTTCACAAACTCTTCTTCCTGAAAGTCTTTTTATTAACTCTTTTTCAGGAACTTTAATAAAAAGTGCTAGATCAAGTTTTGTATTTAATTCTTCCATGATGTCCTTAAGGGCTTCAGCCTGGTTTATTGTTCTAGGAAATCCGTCAAGTATAAAACCATCTTTACAATCATCTTCTTTTAACCTATTTCTGACAATTCCAATGGTTACTTCATCTGGAACAAGTTCTCCCTGATCAATAAAACTTTTAGCTTTTTTCCCTAATGGGGTTTCATTTTTAATTGCATTTCTAAAAATATCACCTGTTGCTATATGGGGAATATTATATTTAGAACTAACCTTTTTGGCCTGAGTTCCTTTCCCAGCACCAGGCAATCCTAAAAAGATCATATTCATTTCAAATTCCTCCCTAATCCATGAATCCTTCATAATGTCTCATTAAGAGATGGGATTCTATTTGCTGCATTGTTTGCAGTGCCACACCTGTCATAATTAAAAGCGAAGTACCACCAAAACTAATATTCACTCCTGTTAGTGGCTTAATGGCAAATGGTAATAAAGCAACTGCTGTCAAGAATAATGCACCTGCAAGAGTTACTCTTACAAGGATTTTATCTAAATAATTAATTGTAGATTTACCTGGTCTAATTCCAGGAATGAACCCACCATATTTTTTCATATTTTCAGCTACTTCTTCTGGATTAAAGGTAATAGCTGTATAAAAATAGGTGAAAAATAAAATCATAAGTGCATATAAAACCATATATAAGGTTGAACCAGGTTGAATTGCATTTGCTACACTCTGGGCCCATTGATATGGAATTACTTTTGCTATAACCCCGGGAAATAGAAGTACAGATGATGCAAAGATAACCGGAATTACACCAGCTTGATTAACTTTCATTGGTATATGAGTACTTCTTCCACCATATACTTTTCTACCAACTACTCTCTTTGAATACTGAACAGGAATTCTTCTTTCACCTTCCTGAACAAATATAACACCTGCAATGATAGCTACCGCCAATACTATAAATAATAATATGTTGAAAACAGATACACTACCTGCCTGGAATAATTTATAAGTATTGTAGATATCTCCTGGGAATCTAGAAATTATTGAAGTAAAGATAATTATTGAAATACCATTACCGATTCCCTTTTCATTAATCTGTTCACCTAACCAGATTAAGAATGAAGTACCAGCAGTTAAACTTACAACAATTAAAATTATATTAAATAAACTCTCATTTTCTACAGCACCAAAACTTCTAATAAAAGAAGTAATACCAAAAGACTGAATTACAGCTAATACAACAGCACCATAACGTGTATATTGGGCAATTTTCTTTTTACCTTCTCTACCCTGTTTAGAAAGCTCTTCAAGTTTTGGAATAACAACAGTCAACAAGTTCAATATAATAGAAGCGGTAATATAAGGAGTAATACTCATTGCAAAAATGGTGAAATTTCTTAAAGCACCACCTGCAAATAAATCTAAAAACTCAAATACTCCTCCACTACTTCCAGCAAATAATTGTTGTTGAATGACTTCAGCATCTACCCCAGGTACAGGTATATGTGCACCTAAACGATAAACTACCATCATTGCCAAGACAAAAAGAACTTTCTTACGCAGTTCTTTAACTTTAAAAACATTACCTAGAGCCTTTAACAACTTAAATCACCTCTGCCTTTCCTCCAGCTTCTTCAATTATTTCTTTTGCAGATCTGCTAAAAGCATGTGCCCTTATGGTAAGTGGTTTTTCAAGCAAACCAGTTCCTAGAATTTTGACACCTGATTTAGCAACTTTATCAATTATCCCGCTTTCTTTAAGAACTTCAGGAGTAATTTCTTTTCCTTCATCAAATCTATTCAATTGATAAACATTAACTATACTATATTCTTTTTTATTTATATTATTGAAACCTCGTTTTGGTAAACGACGGAAAAGAGGAGTTTGACCACCTTCAAAAGTAGGTCTTACCAAACCACCAGAACGAGAATTCTGTCCATTTGCACCACGTCCAGATGTATAACCATTTCCTGAGCCCATTCCTCTACCAACACGTTTCCGTTTTGATTTTGAGCCAGGGGCCGGTTTCAGATCATGTAATTTCACTGACTACACCTCCTTAAAATTTATTTATCCTAGTAATTCTTCTACACTTTTGCCTCTTAATTCGGCAACTTTTTCTGCTCTTTTTAAATTGTCTAACCCAGTCATTGTTGCATTTATCATATTTATTGGATTTGAAGTTCCAAGTGATTTTGTTAAAATGTCCTCAATTCCTGCGAGTTCAATTACTGCACGAACAGGACCACCGGCAATAACACCAGTACCTGGAGCGGCTGGTTTTAATAGTACTCTACCTGCTCCAAAAACACCAGTAATTTCATGAGGTATAGTAGTTTCAACAATTGGTACATCAATTAAGTTTTTCTTAGCTTCATCAATACCTTTTCTGATAGCTTCAGGAACTTCATTGGCTTTTCCAATACCTGAGCCAACATGTCCTTCACCATCTCCAACTACTACAAGGGCACTAAAACTAAAACGACGCCCACCTTTTACAACCTTAGAAACCCGGTTTATATTAACAACTCGTTCGTCCAAATCCAGCTTTCCTGGATCTATTTTACTCATATAATTCCCTCCTTCGTTAAAATTTCAGTCCTTCTTCACGGGCAGCTTCAGCTAAAACCTTAACTCTACCGTGATATTTGTTACCAGCTCTATCAAACACAACCTCTTCTATATCATTTTCTAATGCACGTTCTGCTGCCAGTTTACCGACCTTTTTGGCTGCTTCTTTATTTCCACCATTATCAATTGAATCTCTAATTTCAGGATCCAAACTGGAAGCAGAAACGAGAGTATGGCCGGCCAGATCATCAATGATCTGCACAGAAATGTTGTTTAAACTACGATTAACGCACATTCTAGGTTGATTAGGTGTACCCTGTATTTTATTTCTAATGCGCAGATGTCTTTGCTTTCTGGCTGATCTTTTAGTCATTATTAATCACTCCCTTTCTTAACCAGTTTTACCAACTTTACGTCTGATGTGTTCGCCAACATATTTAATACCTTTACCTTTATAAGGCTCCGGCTTTCTAATTGCTCTAATTTGAGCAGCTATTTCGCCAACCTGTTGTTTATCTATTCCTTTTACAATAATTTTATTTTTCTTTTCTACTTCAAATTCTATTTTTTCAGGTGCTTCAACTACAACAGGGTGAGAAAATCCAACTTCAACTTCTAGATTTCCACCTTTTATTTTAGCTCCATAACCAACTCCAACCATCTCAAGCTCTTTTGAATATCCATCTACTACACCAATAATCATATTCTCTATAACACTTCTAGTTAAACCATGAATAGAACGAGCTTCTTTATCATTACCCTTACGTTCTACTATTACTTCATCATCATTAACATTTACCTCTACTTTGGGAGATAAATCGTGGTTTAATTCGCCTTTAGGCCCTTTAACGGTAATACTTTCTTCATTTACAACTATATCAACCTTATCGGGTATTTCTACAGGCTGTTTTCCTATACGAGACATTCGCGTCACCTCCATCATTTATTCAATAAATATCTTAATCTAAATTACCAAACATAACAGAGGACTTCTCCTCCTACACCTTTTTCACGGGCTTCTTTGCCAGTAATAACACCACTTGAAGTTGAAAGAACTGCTATACCTAAGCCACCAAGCACCTTAGGGATTTCATCTTTATCTACATATACTCTAAGTCCTGGCTTGCTTATTCTTTTTATACCAGAAATAACTTTTTCATCATCATCCCCGTATTTAAGATAAACACGTACATCGTTTTGAGGATATTTTTCAATGAGTTTTACATCATTAATAAATCCTTCTCTTTTTAAGACTTTAGCTATATTATATTTCAACTTTGAAGTTGGTATATTTACAGTTTTCTTATAAGTATTATTTGCATTACGAATTCGAGTCAGCATATCAGCAATTGTATCTGTATGCATTTTAAAACCTCCTTTCTATTTTACCAGCTTGCCTTTTTAACTCCAGGAATTTCACCTTTATGAGCTAATTCTCTAAAACAAATTCTACAGAGATCAAATTTGCGCATATACCCACGTGATCTCCCACAACGACTACATCTATTATTTTTCCTTGTAGAATACTTCGGTTCCTTTTTAGCCTTTTCAACTAAAGCTTTACGAGCCACTAAATATCCCTCCTTAGGAATTCAATTTATTTACGAAAAGGCATTCCCATTAAATCAAGTAATTCAAAGGCCTCTTCATCACTTTCAGCTGAAGTCACAATTGTAACTTCTAAACCGTGCACTTTATTTACATCATCAACATTGATTTCTGGAAATACAGTATGTTCTTTGATACCTAAACTGTAATTTCCTCTTCCATCAAATGAGTCAGCAGAAATTCCTCTAAAGTCACGAATCCTTGGTAGTGTGATAGAAATCATCTTGTATAAAAATTCATACATCAGCTCACCACGTAATGTAACTTTTACTCCAATTGGCATTCCTTCTCTTATTTTGAAATTAGCAATTGAAGTTTTTGCTCTAGTTACTGTTGGCTGCTGTCCTGTTATTTTAGCTATATCTTCTACAACTGAATCTAACAGTTTTGGATCTTCTTTAGCATCACCAAGGCCGACATTAATTGAAATTTTTTCGACTTCAGGAATTTCCATTATATTATCGTAATCAAATTTTTCCTTTAACTTAGGCATTATTTCTTCCTTATATGTTTCCGCTAATACGGCCATGCCTACTAAACCTCCTTTTTGTCAATATCATTTATTTATCTATATCTTCATCACAACTTTTGCATACTCTAACTTTTTTTCCGTTTTCTAATACATCAACCCCAAATTTAGTTCTCTCATCACAATGAGGACAAACTAATTGAACATTTGAAATGTGAATAGGGGCTTCATTTTCGATAATACCACCTTGTGGCATATCTTGAGTAGGTCTTTGATGACGGTTTACAATATTTACACCTTCAACAACTACTCTGTTTTCTTGCGGATCTACTTTTAATACTTCACCTCTTTTGCCAAGATCTTTCCCAGCAATAACTTCTACTTCATCACCTTTTTTTATTCTCACTGACAATCCCCCCTTTATAATACCTCAGGTGCTAAGGAGATAATTTTCATATGATTTTTATCTCTCAATTCCCTTGTGACCGGGCCAAAAATACGTGTACCCTTTGGGTTATCTGTATCATCTAAAATAACTGCTGCGTTCTCATCAAATTTTATATAAGTCCCATCTTCACGACTTAATTCTTTTTTAGTTCTAACAACAATCGCTTTTACTACCTCTCCCTTTTTAACCATTCCATCAGGGATTGCTTCTTTTACAGTAGCAATAATTACATCTCCAACATGGGCATATCTTTTACGAGAACTTCCTAAAACTTTCAAGCATAAAAGTTCTCTAGCCCCGGAGTTATCTGCAACTCTTAACCTACTTTCAGGTTGGATCATTGCTCTGCCTCCTTTCTTATGTCACCGTTATTTTGCTTTTCTTATTATCTCTTTAACCCGCCATCTTTTGGTTTTACTTAGCGGTCTGGTTTCTACAATTACTACTTTATCACCTTCATTACATTCTTCATTTTCATCATGTGCTTTAAATTTCTTTGTTTGTGTTACAACTCTTTTATATAAAGGGTGTTGAGTCTTCCGCTCGACCTCAACAGATACGGTTTTATCCATTTTATTACTAACTACAAAACCGGTTCTCTCTTTACGAGGATTTTTTCTTTCACCCATAAGTTTTACCTCCTTTCTCACTTTACGCTTCTTTCTCTAACCCCAGCTCACGTTCACGCATAATAGTCTTAATACGAGCAATAATCCTACGTACCTCTCTTATACGCATTGGATTATTAAGTTGAGCTGTAGCATGTTGAAATCTAAGGTTAAACAACTCTTCCTTAAACTCATCTAATTTCTGATCAAGTTCTTGATCTGTTAAATTTCTTAATTCATCAGCTCTCATCAGACTCACCATCCATTCCTTCTCGTTTAACAAATTTAGTTTTAATGGGTAATTTATGTGATGCCAGTCTCATTGCTTCTCTGGCTACTTCTTCTTCAATACCAGCAACTTCAAACATTATTCTTCCTGGTTTTACTACTGCTACCCATTTTTCAACTGCACCTTTACCACTACCCATACGGGTTTCAGCAGGTTTAGAAGTAATTGGTTTATCAGAAAAAATCTTAACCCAAACCTTACCGCCTCTTTTGATATACCTGGTTAAGGCTATACGTGCTGCCTCAATTTGTCTATTAGTTATCCAGGCAGGTTCCAAGGCTTGAAGGCCAAATTCACCAAATGTTATTTTAGTTCCTTTGACAGCTTTACCTTTCATTCTACCTCTCTGTTGCTTACGATGTTTTACTCGTTTTGGTACTAACATCAAAGTGCCCCCTTTCCTTATATTCTAGTTTGTTTCATCTAATTCTGGAAGAACTTCTCCCTTATTAATCCAAACTTTAACACCTATTGTACCATAAGTGGTTTTTGCTTCTGCAAAACCATAATCTATATCAGCTCTTAGTGTGTGAAGTGGAACACTTCCTTCATTATATCCTTCACGTCTTGCCATTTCTGCTCCACCTAAACGTCCACTACTTTGTACTTTAAATCCTTCTGCTCCCATGCGCATTGCTTTATTCATTGCCTGTTTCATAGCTCTTCTAAATGAAACTCTTTTTAAAAGCTGTTGAGCAATATTTTCAGCAACAAGCTGAGCATTTAATTCAGGATCTTCAACTTCAACAACATTAATCTGCACATTCTTACCAGAAATTTCTTCAACTTCTTTACGAAGTGCATCTACTTCAGAACCGCCTTTACCAATAACCATTCCTGGTCTAGCAGTATGAACATCTATTTTCAATCTATTAGCAGCTCTTTCAATAACTATCCTTGCTATGCCTGATTCAAACATTTTGTCTTTTATATGCTCGCGTATTTCATTGTCTTCGTGTAATATATCTGAGTAATTACTTTTATCAGCATACCATTTAGCATCCCAATCTTTAATTACTCCAACACGCAAACCATGTGGATTTACTTTGTTACCCAAAATCTATCCCTCCTTTTTATTATCTGATACTACAACAGTAATATGACTAGTTCTTTTATTTATAGGACTTGCCTGCCCCATAGCCCTTGCTCTAAAACGTTTCATAGTTGGGCCTTCATTTACATATGCTTCAGAAACTGTTAAATCTTCAACAAACATATCATGATTATTTTCTGCATTAGCCATAGCTGAGTTTAAAACTTTTGAAATAGGCTTTGAAGCCTTTTTTGGTGTATTTCTCAAAATAGCTTTAGCTTCCTGTGCATCTTTATTTCGAATTAAATCAATAACCTGTCTTGCTTTTCTCGGAGTAATCCGAATATATTTTGCAACAGCTTTAGCTTCCATAAGATAAACCTCCTTTATAACCCTATTACTTTAAAGCTGTAGAACGTTCAGTATGACGACTGTGACCTCTGAATATACGTGTAGGTGCAAACTCACCTAACTTATGTCCTACCATTTCTTCACTAATAAAAATCGGTACATGTTTTCTACCATCATGAACAGCTATCGTATGGCCTACCATTTTTGGAATTACCATAGAAGCCCTTGACCAGGTTTTCACTACCTCTTTTTTTCCACTATCATTCATTTCTTTTATTTTTTCAAGTAAGTCCTCTTCAACAAAAGGGCCTTTTTTTAATGATCTACCCAAAACAAAACCCTCCTTTCTGGATTATCTTTTCTTCTCATGACGTGAACGAATAATCTTATTATCTGATTTCTTTGTTTTACGTGTCTTTTTACCCATAGTTGGCTGTCCCCAGGGTGTAACAGGATGACGTCCTGCAGGTGATTTACCTTCACCACCACCATGTGGGTGATCATGTGGGTTCATAACAACTCCACGTACTTTTGGACGCTTACCATTCCAGCGACTACGTCCAGCTTTACCACCAACAACATTTTCATGATTTATGTTTCCGACCTGTCCAATCGTAGCTTTACATTCCTGTCTAATCAATCTTACTTCACCAGAAGGCATCTTAATGTGTGCAAACTTACCTTCCTTAGCTAAAAGTTGAGCCATACTACCAGCAGACCTTGCAATCTGACCTCCTGTAGCAGGTTTCATTTCTATATTATGAATGATTGTACCAACTGGAAGTTCTTTTAATTTTTTTGCATTTCCAGCCTTAACATCAGCTTCTTTTCCACTCATCAATTTATCTCCAACTTCAACTCCATCAGGAGCTAATATATATCTTTTTTCTCCATCAGCATAATTCAAAAGTGCAATCCTGGCTGAACGATTAGGATCATATTCAATTGCTGCTACAGTTGCAGGAATTCCATCTTTATCACGTTTGAAATCTATAATACGATAGCGTCTTTTATGACCTCCACCACGACGGCGAGAAGTTATTCTACCATTACTATTTCTTCCACCAGTTTTTTTCAAAGGGGCCAGCAAACTTTTTTCTGGTTCCTTTTTAGTTATTTCCTTAAAACTAGCTACAGTCATATATCTTCTAGATGGAGTAGTTGGTTTAAACTTTTTAATAGCCATTACTTTACCTCCTTTACATGCTTAAAATTAAACTCCTTCAAATATTTCTATCTCATCGTCTTTGGCAAGTTTAACCAAAGCTTTTTTCCAATCAGGTCTTCTACCCTCATGTACTCCAAGTCGTATTTCTTTACCTTTAAGATTCATTGTATTAACATTTACAACATCTACATTGAAAATTTCCTGAATTGCATTTTTAATTTCTACTTTATTTGAATTCTTTGCAACTTTAAAAGTATAGGTATTATTGCTTTCCATTAAATCCATACTTTTTTCAGTTATAATTGGTGAAATTATTATATCACGTGCTTCTTTCATTCAGCCAGCACCTCCTCGATCTTCTGAGCTGCCTCTTCTGGAACTAATATATAATCATTATCCAAAAGTTGATAGGCATTCATAGCATCTAAAACCATTGTATCTATATTAGGTAGGTTACGTGCCGATAAATATACATTTTCATTTTTTTCAGGCAATACAATCAATACCTTTTTATCTTCTAAATCAAAATCTTTTATAAGATTAACAACTTGCTTTGTTTTAGGCTTATCATAATCCAATTCATCAATAATTTTTAACTGATCATTATTAACTTTATCAGTTAAAATAGATCTCAATGCTAATCTTTTCATCTTTTTATTTACTTTCTTTTTATATGAGCGTGGCTTTGGTCCAAATGTAACACCACCACCAACCCATAATGGGGAACGAATTGTACCATGTCTCGCTCTACCAGTTCCCTTTTGGCGCCATGGTTTTCGACCACCACCTCTAACTTCACTTCTAGTTTTTGTAGAGGCAGTTCCTCTTCTAATAGCTGCCAATTGAGCTGTTACTACCTGATGTACAACATGTTCGTTTACATCTTCAGCAAAGACTTTATCATTAAGCTCAAAATCTCCTATTTCTTTTCCAGACATGTCAAATTTACTTACCTGTGGCATCAAATATCCTCCTCTCTATCATATATTTATTCTTCAATTGTTTCTATAGTCAGGATATTTTTCTTTGGGCCAGGTAAGGCTCCTTTTATCAATAAAGCATTTTTTTCCTGATCTACATCAACAATTTCTAATTTTTCTATAGTTACTTTATCTCTTCCCATTCTACCAGGAAGTTTTTGGCCTTTAAACACACGAGCTGCATCTACTGCACCTATTGAACCTGGTGCTCTATGAAAGTGAGAACCATGTGTTTTGGGACCAGTTCCATGATTCCAACGTTTTACATTACCCTGAAAACCCTGTCCTTTTGTTAAACCTTTTACATTTACTTTTTCTCCAGCTTCAAATAAATCTACAGTTACTTCATCTCCTTCAGAAACATCTTCAGAATAATTTCTGAATTCTTTTAAATGTTTTTTAGGTTTAACTCCAGCACTTTTGAAATGTCCAAGCTCAGGTTTATTCAATTTATTTTCATCTATATCTTCATAACCTAATTGCACTGCTTCATAACCATCTTTTTCTTCTGTTCTTTTTTGAACTACAGCACAGGGACCTGCTTCAACAACTGTAACAGGAACTAATGTACCATCATCTTTAAAAATCTGGGTCATACCAATTTTTTTACCTAATATACCCTTAGGCATCTTTAAAACACCTCCTCAACGATTATAATTTAATCTCTATATTAACCCCAGCAGGTAAATCGAGTCTCATCAAAGCATCAACTGTTTTTGAGCTAGGGTCTAAAATATCTATTAGTCTTTTATGTGTACGCATCTCAAACTGTTCTCTTGCATCTTTATGAACATGAGGAGAACGGAGTACAGTAAATACTTCTTTTTCAGTAGGTAATGGTACAGGACCTGAAATATCTGCTCCAGTTCTTTCAGCAGTAGTTACTATTTTTTGTGCTGATTTATCTAAAAGCTCATGTTCATAGGATTTGAGTCTAATTCTTATTTTTTCATGTTTAGGCATTCTCTTACCCCCTTCTTCAGGACAATATTTCTTATATTATACTCTAAATGTAGTCTAATTGGTACATAGAAAAAGAGAGGAGCATTTCTCCTCATCTTTTTCTGAAATTCCTACTCAATAATCTCAGTTACAGCACCAGCACCAACTGTATGGCCACCTTCACGAATAGCAAAACGAAGTCCTTCTTCCATTGCTATTGGTGTAATTAATTCTACTTCCATCTCTACATTATCT
>Ga0102941_1000040_pt1 | contig 41847 bp, 32 predicted proteins | sample SalPonR2_C_D2_MG_FD_79281 | JGI IMG/M metagenome (GOLD analysis project Ga0102941, IMG submission 79281) | Salt pond soil microbial communities from South San Francisco under conditions of wetland restoration - Salt Pond MetaG R2_C_D2_MG | ecosystem: Environmental > Aquatic > Marine > Intertidal... | reverse complement strand
GGTCGCCGACTGCGCACGCCAGAGGCGGGCCGCAAGCTGCGTGCCGTCCGGCATCGGGATCCATACGTTCGCTTCTTCCCGCACTGCGTAAGGGAAGTCCTCGACTGTTCTCATGGCTCGGCATCCTCGGTCGGGCGCACCCGGAAATCGAGAATTTCGCAGGCCTCCCGGTACCTTTCCAGCAGATCTTCCTCCCGGTCAGCGCCGAGGAAGATCTCCGCCACCTCGTAGCTGTAGCTGTCCTGCAGCTTGAGTTCGCCGAGCCGATCCCCTTGCTCTGCGACGAGACGGATTCGCGATTCCGGGAACCGCTCATGCAGACGCGCAATATCCGTGTCCGTCGGCACCCGCTCCAGGATCCCGTCTTCGAAATAACGCAGCATGAATTTTGCGGCCAGCTTGTGAGGCCCTTCACGGAGGGGCATCTCCGGCCGGCGGCCGAGCGCGAGATGCAATATGGCCTGCTGATTGGTGGCGCCGTCGACCATCAAAAAGAGCGGCGAATGGGACTTCGAAATCCGGGAGTTTATTTCGAGCAGCCGAATAGTGTCGCGCTCCGGATCCCAGAAATACTCGATGTTGAATGCGGCACCATCATAGTCGAGACGCTGCATGACCCGCCGGGACAAGTCGGCCATGCGTTCCTGCACACCCTGTGGCAGATGCGACGGATACTGGTAACGCGTGAAGCTGGAACGATGACGGCCGGAGCGGACCGAGTCCACGATGCCCAGGAACTCGACCTCACCCTGCCAGCAGTAGCCTTCGACGGTGCACTGATGTCCGGCCGCGATGATCTCTTCTGCAATGCAGTGATTGCCGTCGATCGATGCAACCTCTTCCGGTTGTTCGACATGCGCCAGGAACTCATTGAAGCGCTCGCCGAGAAGCCCGATCTTTTCGCGGATCTGCGGCAGGTGCTCGCGCAACGTCTGCGCGTCCTCGATATGGAAGCCGAGGAAGGAAGAATGCGCCTTCACCGGCTTGATCCAGAACGGATAGGAAATCTCGATATCGTCGAGCGGGTCGTCAGCAAAGGGGTCGAGGGCCTGGAACGGCGGCAGGTGTTCCGGAATCACTTCGCGCTGCACCAGCCTGGACCAGTACTTGTGTTCGCAACGGGCCACCGCCTCAAGACTGGCGCCGGGCATGCCCATACGTTGCCGGATCATCGGCACCACGACACTGGTTGGAAAGTCCCAGTAGCCCATGACCGCGTCAACGCCGCCGCTTTGCTGTTCGAACCGTTCCATGGCCCGATCGACCAGGGCATCCAGCGAGGGATAGCCTTCTTCCGGGCTGTGCACCACCTCCTCGTAGTCGAACAGGGCGTAAAAACGATAATCGTCGCCTTCGATGGTGCGCAGCAGCTCGAGATTGAATGGCTCGAGGGCCATCACCATGATGTTTTTCATACTGGGCTCCCGTTGCCTTGCCACGCGGGCCGGCGGCGGTTGCATGCGGCCGTTGCCGCGCCCGCCCTTACCAGAACTATAGTCGTTCGCATCGACGCCGCCGCGCCGCGTGCCCTGCCCGAATTCGCCACGATTGCTCTCCCTTTTGCCCGGACTCGCGCGCAATCACGCCGGGTTCAGGGCGTTAACTGTCTCTGCAGCAACTCACGCGGAGACCAATACAATGAAACAGCCCGGCGCGTCCGCAGTCGTCCGTCCGTCCTGGCCCACCGCTTGCAGACAAGCCATGGCTTTTGTGGTGTTGCTGTTGCCCGGCATCGTCTGGTTTCCAGCGGACGCCGACACAACAGGGACGAGCTTTGCGTCGACCCACGACCCGCGGGAAGCGAACGCGGGCAGCCTCTGGTTGCGATCCTCTCCCGAGGCGGAGGTCATCGCCGGTCTCAGCGTCATGACCGCAATGCAGGTCCGGGTGACCGGCAACACCGCCCGGGTGGAGATCACCCAGCGATTCCAGAACCCGTCCGACGCCTGGATGGAGGGCCTGTACGTCTATCCGCTCTCTGCCAGTTCAGCGGTCGATCGGCTGACGATGCAACTCGGGGGACGCATTATCCGTGGCGAAATCCAGCCCCGGGAGACGGCGCTTGTGCATTATGAACAGGCCCGCCGGAGCGGCCGCCAGGCGAGTCTCGTGGCGCAGGATCGACCGAACATGTTCATGACGTCGGTGGCGAATATCGCGCCGCGCAGCGAGATCACCGTGCGGATCGCGTACCTGGAGACCATCCCGTTTCGCGACGGGCGCTATACCCTCAGGCTGCCCTTGGCCATCACGCCCCGTTACAGTCCCGGTGGCGTACCCGAAGCGGCGCCGCAACGGGTCGCTGTCGGCGGCCCCGCGCCACGCGCCAAGATCGAGATCGACCTGCAACCTGGTTTCCCGTTGGCCTCCGTGCACAGTCCTCACCATGCCGTGACGACCGCGGAGCACGGCGCCGGAACAAATCGCCACATGATTTCCGCCCGGGCGGCCATGGACCACGATTTCGAGTTGAGCTGGACACCGCAGCAGCTCGTCGATACGGTCGCCACAGCCTTCACCGCAACGGCGGACGGCGCCACCCATGCCCTGGTCACCCTGATGCCACCCGACAGCGCCGCGCAGCCTGCGCCGCCGCGGGAAGTAATCTTCATCATCGACACCTCGGGCTCCATGGGCGGCGCTCCCCTCCGGCAAGCCAAGGCCGCATTGCAGCTCGCCATCGCCAGGCTCGGCGCCGACGATCGCTTCAACGTCATCCGTTTTTCCGATGACGCAAGCGCGCTGTTCATGGCGCCCCAGGCTGCAGATTCTCTGGCTCGAGCCGTCGCGCAGCGCTTCGTGCAGTCACTGCGCGCAGACGGCGGCACCGAGATGCGCATCGCCCTGGCACTCGCGCTTGACTCGGGGTCCCGGGATGAAATGCTTCGGCAAATCGTGTTCATCACCGATGGCAGCGTGGGCAACGAAGCCGAACTGATCCAACTGATCGGCAACCGGCTCGGCGGCGCACGATTATTCACCCTCGGTATAGGCGCCGCGCCGAACGCCTGGTTCCTGACTGAGGCGGCAGCCGTCGGGCGCGGCAGTCCGACCTTCATCGCCGCGGCGGAGCGCGTCGACGAAGGCATGGCGGACTTGTTCCGCAAACTCGAGCAACCGGCGCTGCTGGACGTTGGGCTGCGCTGGCCGGACGGCACTCAACCCGACCTCGCGGCGCCATTGCCGCTGGACCTGTACGCCGGCGACCCGCTCACTGTTGCCGTAAGACTGGACGGTGACGCGCCGCCGAGTAACCTGACGCTCACGGGTCGGGATGTGACCGGCCACTGGGTGCGGCAGGTGCCGGTCGTCGTCCTCGAGGGCGAAACCGGTATCGCGAAACTGTGGGCCAGGGAACGCATCGGGGCATTGTCGCGACGCAAACGGCTGAGCCCCGACGTCGGTCTGCATCGGGCGCTGGACGAGAGGATCCTGGCACTGTCGCTCGATTACGGGTTGGTGAGCGAGTTGACCAGCCTGGTGGCCGTGGACAGTACGCCGGTTCGTCCCGGCAGCACGGCCGGCGCCACGGCGCAGATACCCACGGCTGCCCCAGCCGGAACGCCATGGGCCCGCTCGGCAGGATTCGCCTCGACGGCGAGTCCCGCACCCTTGCTGGCGTGGCTCGGCGGGCTCGCCCTGTTTATCGGCGCCGGGATGACCGCCCTCAGGCGCCTGGCTCGTCGCCAGCGGGTTCCCCTGTCGCGCCATCCGGCGCGTCGGCCATGACCCGCAGACTACCCCGCTCGGCCTTGCTGCCCGCAGCGCTGTGCATCATCGGCGGGATATGCGTGGTCCAGGCCGGCTGGATCCATGCCAAGGGATGGTTGGCCCAGCGACTGATCAACGACGCCTTCGATCGCGCTGTCGCCGGCGAACACACTGCGCGACCCTGGCCCTGGGCTGATACCGAACCTGTGGCGCGGCTGCACCTGCCCGGGGCAGCCGATGCGCTCGTCGTGCTGTCCGGAGCGACCGGCCGCAACCTTGCTTTCGGCCCCGCTCACGACAAGTCGAGCGTCAAACCCGGTGAGCCGGGCAACAGCATTTTCGCCGGCCATCGGGATACCCATTTTGCGCCGCTCGCCGGCCTCCGCCTCGGTGACGCCGTCCTCGTCGAACGCATCGACGGAACCCAGGCGCGTTTCACCGTCCGCTCGCTGGATGTCGTGGACAGCACGCGATGGCGGATCCGGCTGGACGCGGACAGGCCACGACTGTTACTGGTGACCTGCTACCCCTTCGATGCCGTGGACCCTTCGGGCCCGATGCGCTTCGTCGTCACGGCGGAAGCGGCCGGCGAACTGTAGGGCTGTCCGGCACGATACATCAGGACCCGTCGGGCGGCCCATCGGTATCATCCTCATCATCATCCTTGGCCGCGTCGCCACTCCGTTTTTCGATGATCTGCTCGACGGTTTCGTCAGACACGGGTTCGCTATCGGTGCTGGTGCTCTTTTCCTGTCGGGCAGCACGCTGGCGCGCGGCGCGTTCCGCAGCCGTCTCGTCGATTTTCTCCGTATCCTCCGGTTCCCACTCCTGGCCGCGCGCCGGTAAACCGCTTACCCAGGATTCCTCCGGCTTCACATGCTCGGTTTCCTCGGCTTCCTCGGCCAGCGCTTCCGGATCTACAGCAGCCTGTTCCCCGGCTTTTGTCTTGGCGCGCTCAACCTCCCGTTGCTGCTTACGCTCGCCCTCTTCTTGCTGGCGCGACATTCCGCTGGTCCACGATTCGCGATCCGGCTTCTTCGCCTCATTTTTTTCCTGGGCCCGTTCCTCGAGTTTTTCCACCTGCTCCGGCGGAACCGCCTCGTGCTGACCGGCCATTGTGCCCGTCCCGGACATCATGGCGGCCACCCCGATGGCCAGCACCAGCCAGCGCGGAAACGTGGTCGATTGTCTTGGCATGTTCATATCGTGCTCCGATGTGGCTTGCCGCCGTCACCATGGACGACGCGCGCTGCAGGCAGCGCTCACCAGATCGATGCAGGAAGCATGCCAGCAGCCAGGCGCGCAGCGATAGGCTCTGAGGCTTGTCCGACTTACGCCCGAAGAGCACGCGAGGCGGAACTTTCTTCTTCCGCCACGGCAATATTTACTTCACGCCAAGCTCAATGTTCCGGCAAAGAAGGCCCGCGCAGGTACAGCATGTAGCCGGCCGACGATCTCAATCCGGCTCGAAAATACTGCCGTTCGCTATTTCCCTCACGGTTCGCAACGCAAGCAAGCCGATCACCACCGTGGCCAACAGCAGGGATCCGTAAGCCACCCACAGGAAGAACAGGTTTGCGGTGAGCTGGAAGTAGACCTGGCTGGCGATCGAGAACGCCGCCAGGGGGAACGAGTAGGCCCACCAGGACAGGTAGAATCGGGCGCTGAGAAAACGCCGGAACTGCGTAAGCAGCAGGAGCACGAGGAACGCAGCGTTGAAGTACAGGATCCGAGCGAAACCGTCGAGCACGCCAGCAAGTTGAATATAGGAAAGAAATCCGACCGCGGGCGGCGCAACAAGAATAAACAGTGTCGGCAGCAGCTTGGCGGGCATGGGGTCGTGGAATATCACCCGGTTGAACACCAACACCTGCAGCACCAGCCAGTAAACGAGGCCGATGGAGAAATAGAACCAGGAAGCCTCGATGAAGCCGTGCTGCACGCCGGCGATCGGAACGAGAATATTGCCGACGACCGGGATGAACCAGGCCGGCGTGCTGTGCTGGATGGTGAAATGGGTCTGATGCATCCACTGGGTGAGCACGTAGACCGTCAGCACCAGGTGCACCGTCGCCCCGCTGATCCACAGAACTCGTGAAACCCCGGGGAACAGCTCCAGCGTCAACATGGCCACGAGCAGCAGGCTGATCGAGAAGGCCGGGAAAAAACTCAGCTTGATCGGATGATGCCACTCCTCGAGCACCTCGGTCCGGTACCGCGCCAGCTTGATCGCGTAAAGGGTCGACACGGCGAGGAACACCAGGACGCTGAGCACGGTGAGCGCTTGCCCGATCAGCGCCGGCATCGCCAGGACCTCATGGGCACGGCGCCAGCTCAGCGCCAGGCCGGCCATGCCCATCACCGTGGCGAAAAACGAAATATGGAAGTAGCGCAGCTTTTCTCTGGCCGGCGGCATCGCATCATCTCCGGAGCAGTCCCGGACGGGACGCCGACGCATTCTGCCACTCGGCGCTCGCGCTGGATACGCTGCCCAGCCACTGACTCGAGCGGAAGGATTTACTCGGCTCGCCGCGACGAAGCATACTTGGTCGCGATCCCGCGGGCTCTCGCCCTCGCAGCCGACCAGGGAAATGCCCGTGAACGACACGCAGAAATGGCAATTACTCGCACTGACGGCGCTCATCGGCGGGGTCTTGTATCTTCTCGCGCCGGTACTCACCCCGTTCGCCGTCGCCGCGTTGCTCGCTTATCTCGGCGACCCGATGGCCGACCGCCTGCAGGGTAAACGCGTATCTCGCACCCTGGCCGTGGCGCTGGTCTTTCTCCTGATGACGCTGGGGATTCTGCTTCTCGTGGTGATGCTCATCCCCATGGTGGAGCGCCAGGTGAGCCGCCTGGTCGAGCGGCTGCCGGTTTACCTCGGCTGGATCCGTGAAACGCTGCTGCCCTGGATAGAAACCCGCTTCGGCGTCGCCACGGCCGGATTTGACGGCTCTGGTGTCGTCGATTTGCTGAAGAAGCACTGGCAGCAGGCAGGCGGCCTCGCCAGCACGATCGTCGGCCAGGTGTCCCGTTCCGGCATGACCATCGTCGTGTGGTTCACGAACCTGTTGCTGATTCCGGTCGTCACTTTCTACCTGTTGCGTGACTGGGACATCCTCGTGGAGCGCTTGCGGAGTCTCCTGCCGCGCGCAATCGAGCCGACCGTCAGCCGCCTCGCGCAAGAATCCGACGCCGTGTTGTCGGCGTTCCTGCGCGGCCAGTTGCTGGTCATGCTCTCGCTGGGCGCCATCTACTCGGTGGGTCTCTCACTGGTCGGCATCGAGCTGGCGCTGCTGATCGGCATGACGGCGGGCATCGTGAGCTTTATCCCCTATCTCGGCGCCATCGTCGGGGTCGCCGCGGGCCTGGTCGCGGCGATGGTCCAGTTCGGCGACTGGTGGCACGTCGCACTCGTGCTGGCGGTATTCGGCACGGGCCAGGCCGTGGAGAGCTTTCTGTTGACTCCACTACTCGTCGGGGACCGGATCGGGCTGCACCCGGTCGCAGTGATTTTCGCGATCATGGCCGGCGGCCACCTGTTCGGCTTTCTCGGCGTCCTGCTGGCGCTTCCGGTCGCCGCAGTGGTGATGGTGCTGTTGCGCTACGTGCACCAGCGCTACGCTGACAGCACGCTCTATGGCGGCGCGCAGGCCGGGGCGGCGCCACCGGGCACAGCGCCCTCGTCGCCCGAGTCGCCCGCAGAGCCCCGGTCCACCGGCGTCGAATAAAAGGCTCCCGGCGCGGCCGGATGGCCCTCACGCGCTGGAGTTCTGCGCAATGCCCGCTATGTTTTGGCTATGTCATCGGACAGGCAATCACGGGACCGCACAGGGGATCAGCCGGATAACGGCGACGCTCATGACAATCACGACAAGCATTCTCCCGCACGCTTCCGGCGCAAATTCTGGCTGTCCCTGCTACTGACGATCCCCGTTCTCTACTGGTCGGCACACATCCAGTCCCTGCTGGCCTACGAGGCGGTCGATTTCCCCGGCACGCGTTGGATTCCCGCGACGCTCGCCACGGGGGTTTTCTTCTACGGAGGCTGGGTGTTCCTGCACGGCGCATGGCGCGAGTTGCGGGATCGGCAACCGGGGATGATGACGCTGATCGGGCTGGCGACGCTGGTCGCCTTCCTGTTCTCATGGATCGTGGAGCTCGGCCTCGTGGACGCCAACGCCTTGTGGTGGGAGCTGGCGACCCTGGTCACCATCATGCTGCTCGGCCACTGGGTCGAAATGCGCTCCATCGCGCAGGCCCACGGCACCCTGGAAGAAATGGCCAAACTGCTGCCTGACAAGGCAACGCGGATCACGGGGAACGGCGAGGAAGAAGAAGTCGCGGTGGACGAACTGGAGGCTGGCGACCTGGTCCTCGTGCGGCCGGGTGAAAATATTCCCGTCGATGGCGTCCTGTGTGAAGGCCAGGGCGCGGTCGATGAGTCGACGATCACCGGCGAGTCTACGCCGGTCGAAAAGTCGCCTGGCGACGAAGTGGTCGCGGGCACCACCAACGGAGAAGGATCGCTGCGCATCGAGCTCAAGGCGCGTGGCGCGGATACCCGCCTGGCCGGCATCATGCGCCTGGTAGCCGACGCCCAGGCGGCGAAGTCCGGCGCCCAGCACCTGGCCGATCGCGCCGCAGGGCTCCTGACGGCGGTGGCCGTCGGCGCCGGACTCGTAACCCTCGCGGCCTGGCTCGTTGCCGGCGCCACAATCGATTTTGCCGTCATTCGTGTCGTCACGGTCCTCGTCATCGCGTGTCCGCACGCGCTCGGCCTCGCGATCCCGCTGGTGGTCGCCATCTCCACCACGCTGGGCGCCCGCAACGGCCTCCTGGTGCGCGACCGGCGCGGGCTGGAAGAAGCCCGAAATCTCGACGTGGTGGTATTCGACAAGACCGGAACGCTGACACTGGGGGAATTCCGCGTCGTGGCAATTGCGACCGGAGAGGATACGAATGAAGAGGACGCCTTGCGGATCGCTGCATCCATGGAACGCGAATCGGAACACCCGATCGCGCGAGGCATCGTCGCCAGCGCCCGTGACAAGGATATCGAGCTGGATAGCGTCACCGACTTCGAATCGATCACCGGCCAGGGTGTCGCCGCATGCGTAGATGGCACGCCCTTCCAGCTCGGCGGCGCCAGCCTGCTGGAGAGCCACGACGTGACCCCAGGCGAACGGCTCGAACCGCCGGCCAAGGATGCCGCCGAGCATGGGCAGACACCGATCTACCTGGTTCGCGATGGAACTGCGGTCGCCATGTTCGCCGTGGCCGATGCGATCCGCGAGGAGAGCCGCGCAGCCATCGACGAATTGCACGATCGCGGTCTGCGTGTCGCGATGCTGACGGGTGACGCCCAGGCGGTTGCTGGCGCCGTCGCCGATGAACTGGGCATCGATACCGTGTTTGCCGGAGTGTTGCCTGAGGACAAAGCCGACCGAATCCGTGAGCTGCAACGAGGCGACTGCAAGGTTGCGATGGTGGGTGACGGCATCAACGATGCTCCGGCCCTGGCGACGGCTGACATCGGCATCGCCATCGGCGCCGGCACGGATGTGGCGGTCGAAGCCGGGCACATCGTCCTGGTGCGGTCCGACCCGAGGGATGTCCCGCGGATCATCGACCTCTCGCGCGCCACCTATCGCAAGATGCTGCAGAACCTCGCCTGGGCGGCCGGCTACAACGTCGTCGCCATCCCGCTCGCGGCCGGCGTACTGGCTGCCTGGGGCGTTCTCCTGTCGCCGGCGGTCGGTGCGGTGCTGATGTCCGCGAGCACCGTCATTGTCGCCATCAATGCCCAGTTACTGCGCCGCACCGCCCTCTGAGGCCGGTGCCGACGCCCATCATTGGCTAGACTCATAGCGAGATGAGTGAACCATCCCGTCCAATGCCGCAAGAAACGGCGCGGTCGCCGCTGTGGGCCATCGGCGCCGGGATCCTGTTTGTCGCGGCGCTGCTGGCCGTGCTGTTCTATCTGGATGCGGACGACCAGGTGCGAGAACTACTGCGATGGTTCGAGCTGCAGGGCGCCTGGGCCGCGGTACTGTTCATCGTCGTGATGGTGGGTGTGGTCGTCCTGTTGCTGCCCGGCGTCCTGTTCACCACCGGGGCCGGCTTTGTCTTCGGCGTGCTGGAAGGCTCGCTGTACATCGTGTTGGGCACGACACTCGGCGCAGTAGTGGCTTTTCTGATCTCACGCCATACTTTCGGGGAACGCGCACGCAATTTCGTACTGTCCCACAGTCGCTTGCACCTGGTGCAGGAAGAACTGCGTTCGACGGGCTGGAAGATCGTCCTGCTGACGCGCCTGGTGCCTTTTTTCCCGAGCAAGCTGGCAAATTACTTCTTCGGCTTGACGCCGGTGCGGCTGAGTCATTTCACGTTCGGTTCGCTGTTCGGCTTCATTCCTTTCTCGGTACACAACGTCTATCTCGGCTCGATCGCGGCCGATCTCGCGACGCTCGGCACGGGCGACATGAGTCGCTCGCCTTTCCAGTGGCTGGTCTACATGGTGGGGTTTATCGCGACCGTCATCGCCGTCATCTATCTGAACCGGATCGCCCGGCGCGCGCTGGCGCGTTACTCGGAGAGCGATACGGCTGACGCCAGTCAAGAACAGGTGTCGCGATGACCTGGATGAAATGGCTTCCATGGCGCTTCGTGATCCGCCATGTCGCCCGCCGCCAGGGCTTTCTCGATCCCATCGCCCTGCTGTCTCGCCTGCACGGTTTCGCCCAGCCTTCGGAAGTGGGGGAGCCCATCGAGCTGCTGCGCGCCGGTGTCGTGTTTCATGCCCGCGGGCTGATCAACAGCCGTGTCATTCAACACAATCTCGACTGGGTGTGGCCCTACTGGGTGGAGCGGCAGTTCGACCCGCGTGATCCTGCTTTCATCCCGCGGGCCTTTTCCATCACCCACGTCAACCTGACTCACCGCAACTGGACGGCCATCGGTTATCCGGACGTGGACGAACTGCCGATCGTCGATCCGCGCGGCCTGCTGACGCCGCGGCTCGATGGGTTCTCATTGGACGGCTGGCTGCTGACCGAGGACGGGCGCTGCCTGCTGCCGTCGCGCGCCAAAGGGTGCCGCCAGCATCAGGACCTCTCGGAGGCGCCGACCATTACGACCGAGACGGAGGCGCCGGGGATGGCGTTGACCAGCCGTGCCTGGGTCGAACTCGACGCCGGTTCGCCCGTCTGCAGGCTGCGCCTCACGGCCCGCAGCGACAGCGACGGCTGGGTCGTCCTGGCGCTGCGTCCGCAGAACCCGGAGGGCGTGAGCTTCATCAACCAGGTGCGCTTGCTTCCCAATCGAGACGGCTGGCAGGTCGATGAGGCACCGGAGGTGCGCTTCAGCCAGCCCGCTGAACGGCACCACGTGTCCGATTACCGGAATGGCGATGTCCATATTCACCTGCAGGATCGGGAGGACCAGACGGAGGGCCGATGCGATGTCGGGCTCGCCACGGCTGCAGCCCTGTTCCGGCTCAAGGCCGGCGAGCCCGCCGAAATCACCGCCAGCATGCTGCTGCCACAAGACGTGGCCACCAGCCTGGACCCCGAAGCATGGCAGCACACCTGTCGGCATCGCTGCCGCCTCGAATGCCCGGAGCCGCGCTACCAGTTCCTGTATGACGCTGCCGTCACGTCGCTGGTGCTGCATTCGCCCGACGACGTCTATCCCGGGCCGTACACGTACAAGCGATTCTGGTTCCGGGATGCGGCATTCATCATCCATGCGCTGCTGTGCGCCGGCCTCACGGAGCGTGCCGAGCGCGCCCTCAAGCGTTTTCCAGAACGCCAGACGCCGCTGGGCTACTTCCGCTCCCAGGAAGGCGAATGGGACGCCAACGGCGAGGTGCTGTGGATTCTCAAGCGTTACACGGAACTCACGGGGCGGGAACTGCCGTCGCACTGGCACGGGCCGCTGCAGCGCGGGGCGCGCTGGATCATTCGCAAGCGTCTCGACGACTCGCTCGACGCGCCGCATGCCGGCTTGCTGCCGCCCGGGTTCAGCGCCGAACATCTCGGCCCGAACGACTATTACTTCTGGGACGATTTCTGGGGCATCGCCGGGCTTGAGGCCGCGGCGGCGTTGTTCGCCACGTCCGATCCCGGCCAGGCCCTCGAGTTCGGCCAGGCCGCGGAAGCCTTCTCCACTGCGGTGGACCGAAGCCTGGACGGCTGCGCCAGGCGTCTCAAGCGCCCCGCGATGCCGGCCTCGCCTTACCGCCGACTGGATGCCGGGGCGATCGGCTCGCTCGCGGTCGGCTATCCGCTGCAGCTCGGATCGGCTCATGATGAACGCCTGCTCGACAGCGTGGAATTCCTGCTCCGTCGCTGTTTCGTCAAGGGCGCCTTCTACCAGGACATGATCCATTCCGGGCTGAACGCCTATCTCACACTGCACGTGGCCCAGGTGCTGCTCCGCGCCGGCGACCCACGCTACCTGGAACTGATGGACACCGTGGCTGCAATCGCCTCGCCGACGGGGCAGTGGCCGGAGGCCATCCACCCGGCCACCGGCGGAGGTTGCATGGGTGATGGACATCACGTTTGGGCCGCCGCCGAATGGGTGCTGATGTTACGCAACTGTTTCGTGCGCGAGGAAGGCCATTCGCTCGTCATGGGCGCGGGCATCCCCGCCCGCTGGCTCGCCGCCGGGCAGCCGATCCGCTTCGGTCCGGCGCCCACTTCATTCGGCCCGGTGTCGCTCTCGATCTACCCGCAGCCTGGCGGCGATGCGCGCATCGAGTGGCGCGGCAAATGGCACGGGGAGCCGCCGCCGCTCGAGATCCGCCTGCCCGGCTTCGAAGCGGTCACGACATGCGGTGAAAGCGGCGACCTGCTGTTGATCCACACGGAAGCATCGACATGAACATCCTCATCGTCACCAACACCTTCACGCCTCATGTCGGCGGCGTGGCGCGATCCGTGGAAGCCTTCACCGCGGAGTATCGGCGACGCGGCCATCGCGTGCTCGTGCTTGCGCCCGAGTTTCCCGATATGGAGGAAGACGCGACCGACGTGATCCGTATCCCGGCGATCCAGAATTTCAACGCCAGCGACTTCTCCGTCGTCCTGCCGCTGCATCCGAGCCTGAGCGAAGAGGTCGATGATTTTAATCCGGATGTCGTGCACTCCCAGCACCCCTTCCTGCTGGGTTCGACCGCCGTGCGCCTCGCGCGGCACCGCAAGCTGCCGCTGGTGTTCACCCATCACACCCTCTACGAGCAATACACGCACTACGTGCCGGGCGATTCGCCCGCGCTGAAGCGCTTCACCATCGAACTCGCCACGCGTTATGCGAACCTCTGCGACCAGGTCTTCGCGCCGAGCGAGAGCATCCGCGACATCATCCGCGAGCGTGGCGTGGAAAAGCCGATCGAAGTCGTGCCGACCGGAGTGCAGCCGGAGCGCTTCGCCCGAGGCGACCGGACCTTCTTCCGTGCGGCTCACGATATTCCCGATGACGCTTTCGTGGTCGGACATCTCGGTCGCCTGGCACCGGAAAAGAACCTGGAGTTCCTCGCCCGGGCCGTGCTTCGATTCCTCGCGGACCACCGCGACGCCATGTTCCTGGTCGTCGGTGCCGGCCCGTCGGAAAACGCCATCCGAAAGTTGTTCAGCGAGGCCGGCCTCGCCGACCGGCTGCGCATCGCCGGGGTGCTCGAGAAACAGGCATTGGCAAACGCCCTGCATGCAATGGACGTGTTCGCGTTCGCCTCGCACAGTGAGACCCAGGGCATGGTGCTCACCGAGGCCATGGCGGCCGGGCTGCCCGTGATCGCGCTCGACGCATCCGGCGTCAGGGAGGTCGTCCGTGACCGAAACAATGGCCGCCTGCTGCGCGACGAAACGCCGCAAAGCTTCGCGGCCGCACTGCAATGGGCTCAGGCTTTGGCTCCCGAGCACTTCGAGGAGCTCAAGCGCGGTGCGCTCGCAACCGCTCATGATTTCTCGCTGTCCCGTTCGGCCGACAGCGCGCTGGCCTGCTATGAATCGCTCGTGAGCGAGACGCCCGACGGCCACGTACCGGACGAAACCCCCTGGGAAGACGCCATGGCTGCAATCCGGACGGAATGGGAGCTGCTGAAGAACGTGGCGGTGGCAAGTGACGCCGCGCTCGGCACCCGCCTGTTCATCGAGCGCGAATCCTGAGGCGCCTCGTCTTGCGCGGAACCGCATACTCATGCTGACCCGGATCGAGGTTTTTTTTCGCAGCCTGAGACGCAACCTGAGCCGCAGCCTGTGGCTTTCGCGCCTGTTGCGCCTCCCCGCCTCCCGGGGATCCCCCTCTCGACCGGGTTTGCTCCTGATCCAGATCGACGGCCTGGGGCGGCCGCAGCTCGAGCGCGCGCTAGAACGCGGGGAAATGCCGTTTCTCAGTCACCTCTTGGGCCGCGAACATTACCGCCTGCACTCCCATTATTCAGGCTTGCCGTCCGCCACGCCCGCCGTCCAGGGCGAGCTGTTCTACGGCGTCAAAACCGGGGTCCCTGCCTTCGCCTTCCGTGACCATCGAAGCGGCCGCATGGTGCGCATGTACGACACGGACGCGGCGGAGCGCGTAGAGGCGAGGCTGGCCGAGACCGGTCACGAGCCGCTGCTGAAAGACGGCAGCGGCTATTCGAACAACTACACCGGAGGGGCCGCCGAAGCACACTTCTGCCCGTCCTCTATGGGTTGGGGCGCAATGCTCCGCGCCGCGAACCCGGTCGTACTGCTCACCTTCATACTCAGTCATCTCTACAGCTTCGTGCGCGTCAGCGTCCTGCTGATCTTCGAGCTCGGCCTCGCGCTCTACGACTTCGTGCGCGGTGTCGTCGGCGGTCAGGATCTCGTGAAAGAGTTGAAATTCGTGCCGACGCGCGTCGCGATCTCTGTGCTGTTACGCGAGTTCTGTGTCATCGGCGGAAAAATCGATATCAGCCGCGGACTGCCCGTGGTTCATATCAATTTCCTCGGCTACGACGAGCAGTCGCATCGCCGTGGGCCCCGATCCCTGTTCGCTCACTGGACGCTGAAAGGCATCGACGATGCCATCGCCCGACTGTGGCGCGCCACCAACCGGGCCGTGTGGCGCCACTACGACTTGTGGATTTACTCGGACCATGGCCAGGCGGCCGCAGTGCCCTATCATCAGGCGCAGGGATACACGCTCGAAGACGCCGTCTCCCGGGCGTTCGAGAGCGCCGGCCTCCCCGACGGGTACAAGCAGGCGGACGGAAAGCTCGCCCAGGCCCAGCGTGCGCGGCTGCTCGGGGGACGTCGCCTGCAACGGCTATTCTCGCGACTGACGAATCATGATGACGGCACAGGACCGGAGCATGAACCGCTCGTCGCCTGCCTCGGCCCGGTGGGGCACGTCTATTTTCCGCCCGACACGGACGAAAGCCAGCGTCGCTCCATCAGTCACGCGCTGGCCACCAAGCATCGGGTGCCCGTGGTGCTCGAGAAATGCAGCACGGACCTTGCGCGTGCGGTCACCAGCGAAGGCGAATTCGAGCTGCCACGCGACGCCGCTCACTTGTTTGGCGAGGACCATCCTTTCATCTCTTCGATCGGCGCCGACCTGGCAGGCCTCTGCAACCATGCGGATGCAGGCGACCTGGTCCTCCTCGGTTGGCGCAAAGCCGTCGATCCGCTGTCTTTCGCGGAGGAAAGCGGTGCGCATGCAGGGGTGGCGCCCGATGAGACCCACGGTTTCGCTTTATTGCCGGACGACGTGCCCGTGGCGGACCACACATCCGGCTACCTGCGCCCCCTGGATCTTCGCCAAGCCGCGCTGCACCATCTCGGTCGCTCGGAACGCCGGCTTCCCGATCGCCTGGCGCGACGTCAGGCGGATAACGGGAGCACGCTGCGGCTGATGACCTACAACGTCCATAGTTGCATCGGTATGGACGGCAAACTCGACGCCCAGCGAATAGCTCGCGTGATCTCCCGCTTTCGCCCGGACATCGTGGCGCTCCAGGAACTCGATGTCGGACGCAGCCGCACTCTGGGTATCGACCAGGCTCACCAGATCGCCCACTACCTGGAGATGGACTTCCATTTTCATCCTGCAATGCATCTTGAAGAGGAACTCTATGGCGATGCCGTGCTGAGCCACCTGCCCATGCGACTGGTAAAAGCCGGCCCACTCCCGGGCCTGTCGGACAAGCCGGGACTCGAACCACGAGGTGCATTGTGGGTTGCAGTAGAGCATCAGGGAACCGAGATCCAAGTGCTCAATACGCATCTCGGCCTGTCGCGGCGAGAACGCATGGCCCAGGTGGACGCGTTGTTGGGCGAGGAATGGCTCGGACACGAAGCGTGCCGGGACCCGGTCATTTTCTGCGGCGACCTGAATGCAATGCCGCGCTCCCACACTTATCGGCGCCTCGCACGCCGCATGAGGGATGTCCAGGACGAAGCCCAAGAGCATCGACCGCGCGGCACGTTCTCCAGTCGCTTTCCAAGCATGAGAATCGACCACATGTTCATCGGTGCCGGACTTGTCGTGGACCGTATAGAGGTGCCGGACTCCGAACTCGTCCGTGTCGCTTCCGATCACCTCCCGCTACTCGCTGAACTGAGGCTGGATCGCGACGAACTGCCGGGCGGCGGAAGCTAGAAAGTACGGATCGTGTCCGCGCCCCGGGCCTGAAGCGCCTCCTCGGCCTTGCCGCGCTGGGCCAGGTCGAATGCATGGACAACGACCGCGGATGCCCCGCCCTCGAGACCGGCGCGCACACGGCTGATATAGGGATCGTGATCGGGACGCAGAGACACCAGACCGCCCAGCAACATGCCGGCGATGGCGCCGAAAAACGTCAGCACGAGTGCTGCGGGCCAGGCAGATCTCAGCACCAGCGGCAAGCCGAGCGCATACAGCACGCCGAACACCACCAGGCCAGCCACGGCACCCGCCAGACCCAACCAGGCATGGGAACGCAGGATCGTGTGAAAGATCCCTGCCTGCTCGGGTTCGAGCGCCCGGTTCACGCCCTCGGCACCCGGAGAGAGCACTTCGAGCTGGGACGCCTGCAGAGCGAGCAGCTCACGCAATTCCTCGGCGGCGCGTCTGGCCGCTTCTTGCTCAGGAAATATCCCGGCCACCTTGTGGTCGGAGCGCTCTCCGGTGAGTCCATGCGCATGCGTCATTACCAGGCTCCAGTCGCCGCCGCTCCTGGTGCGGCTCATTGCGGGGGCGTGCCGTCAGGCAGCAACGGCTCGATCGATTGAATCGCCTGTACCAAACGTAGCAAAGGAACATCTTCTTCGCCACGCGTGCCAGAAACCGGATCGCAGCGTGACCTCGCGCCGCTGCGCTGTCGCCGGCTCGGCCGTGTCTGGCCACGGATTGCCCGGGAGACCTGCTGATTCTGTGCTACTTTTTTGGAGACGGCTTGAAATTGCTGTGTCCCGCAGCAGAGGAACTTGACGATGCGAAAATCCGCCGTGACGTGGCGAAATATTCTCCTCTTGATCGCGTGCCTGTTGGTCTTCTACCTCGTCGTGCTGACCATCGCGCGCAGCCTGGCGCAATGATGAAAAAAAGACTCTGTTTTGTCTCGCCCGACGTCGAGCATGCCGAGTCCGTGGTGCAGCACCTCGAGGCCGACGGCATTCCACGCAAGAATATCTATGCCATCGGGCCACCGGACCTCCCTAAGGAGAGACTGCCGGGGCCCGGGCCGGAGAGAGACGATTTCATGCCGGCCTTTCTCCGTGGGATCACCTTTGGCGCCGGCGGCGGACTGCTTATCGGCGTCGTCGTCCTGATGTTCGCTCCAGCCCGGATTGAAGTCGGCCTGGGGGGCGTGCTGTTGCTCGGCTTGCTGGGCGCCAGCGTGGGCGGTCTCGGCACGGGGATTTTCGGCCTCGCGTTTCCGAGTTCCCGCCTCGAGCCATTCGCAAAGGACATCGAAGCCGGCCGTATCGTCGTCATGGTGGACGTACCGGAAGACCAAATCGAGCGGGTCAACGCACTCGTCCGGCGGCTGAACCCCGATGTGAATATCGAGGGTGTGGAACCGCCCCCGCCGGTCATCCCACCCTAGGCGGTCGTTCGAGTCGTTTCGAGGTCTCGGCGGACGAAGCGGGCCATCTGGGTCGTACTTCCGCGGGCCGGATCTACCTGACCGATATCGAAAAAGCACACGCGATAGGCGTTTCTTGAGGCCACGCCGCCGGCCCACTGGCGGAACTTCGCGCGCGGCCACTCGAAATGATGACCCGGATGCCGCAATGTTCCCGGCGCGAGATCGTGAAGAACGTTGTATTCCTGGTTGGGCGTGGTTACCAGGATGGTGTTCGGCCGCATGGCGCCGAATACAGCCCGCTCGACGCATGCCAGCCGTCGAGGATCGACATGCTCGATGACCTCGAGGAGCACGCCGGCATCGAATCCACACAAATCCCGCTCACTGTTCTCGAACGAGCCGCGCCGCACCTGAGTACGCTCGTCCCGCAGGGGAAACATCGCCAGGCCCAGCGCCTGCCGAGCCGCTTCGAGAGCCCGGTCGTCGATATCTATGCCGACGAGGCGCTCGAAGCACTCGTATTTCGCGAGTCTTTGCAACAGCTCCCCTTCGCCGCAGCCCAGGTCGAGCACGCTGCGCGCGCCACTCGACACGAGGTGCTCGACCACCGTGGCGAGCCGCTGCCGATGCGACGCGCTGGCCATGGTCAGCCGGGCCGCCGGCGGGGGGAGCACGGCGGTCTCCGTGTCAGCACCGATCCAGCCAGTCGAGCAACTTCCGGTAAAGCATCTCCGGCTTGAACGGTTTCGCGATGAAATCGTTCATCCCGGCCTGTTCGCAGGCACGACGGTCCTCCGCGAATACATTGGCTGTGATCGCAAGAATCGGGATCTCCGCCCACCCGTCGCGCTGGCGGAGCTCGCGCGTCGCTTCAAGTCCGTCCATCACGGGCATCTGCATATCCATCAGCACGAGATCGTAGTGCCCGGACTCCGCCTTGGCGAGCGCTTCCGCTCCGTTGCTGACCGTTTCCACCGACAAGCCGACGCCCTCAAGCAGGTACATCGCAAGCTGACGATTGACTTCGTTGTCTTCGGCGAGCATGACCCGCGCGCCCGCATGTCTCATCCGGAGCAAAGTTTCGGGATCTGACACGGTTCCGGGCTGCATCGCCGGCGCCTCGGCACTCTGCCGTCGCGCCAGCCGGACAGTGAACCAGAACCGGCTGCCTGCGCCTGGCTGGCTCTCCACGCCGACTTCTCCGCCCATCACTTTCGCCAGGTGACGCGTGATGGCCAGCCCGAGACCCGTTCCGCCGTAGCGCCGCGAAATCGTTGCGTCGGCCTGCTCGAAGGAGCTGAACAGCCGTTTCGCCGTTTCCTCATCGAGCCCGATCCCGGTGTCCTCGACCTCGAAGCGAATCAAAGGGTCGGGGCCGCTCGGCTCGAGCCACCGGGCCCGCAGGACGATGCTGCCTTCGGCGGTGAACTTCACCGCATTCGAGGCATAATTCAGCAGCGCCTGGCGCAACCGGCCGGGGTCGCCGCGTACCCAGTTCGGCCCCTCTCCTATTTCCGTGCGCACCTGTAGCCCCTTGGCGCCGGCGGATTCCCCGATGATCGAAGCTACACCGTCGATCACCGTGGACAGTTCGAAATCTTCCTGTGCGAGTTCGAGGCGCCCTGCCTCGATCTTCGAGAGATCAAGAATATCGTCGATGATCGCCAACAGGTGCCGTCCGGCCGCGTCGATCCTGTCGAGATGAACGCCCTGTTGCGCATCCACGCCTGAACGCCGGACGAGGTGGGTCAGACCGATGATGGCGTTCATGGGCGTGCGAATCTCGTGGCTCATGTTGGCGACGAAAACGCTCTTCGCCAGATTGGCCGACTCCGCGGCACGGCGGGCTGCGGAAAGCTCGTGCGTGCGTTGTTCCACCAGCTCCTCGAGACGGTGACGATAGCCCTCGAGCTCTTTCGTCAGGCGCTTGTTCTCGGTGACGTCGACTTTCACGCCGACATAGTGTGTGATGGTGCCGTCCCGGCGGCGCAAGGGCGAAATGACGGCCGACTGGTAATACTCCTGCCCGGCCTTGCTCCGGTTGCAGAACTCGCCCCGCCAACTCTCGCCGCGCGTAAGCGCAGCCCACATCCGTGCGTAGGTTTCGGGCGGCGTCTTGCCGGATTTTAGGAAACGCGGATTCCGGCCGATCACCTCCTCGCGGCTATAACCGGAAGCCTTCAGGAACGCATCATTGACGTACTCAATCCGCGCGTCGAGGTCTGTTATCTCGATGCTCTCCGCGCTCTGCTCGACCGCCTGGGACAGGTTTCTCAAGCGCTCCTCGTCACCCTTGCGCGAAGTGATGTCCTGCACGACCCCGGTCAGCCTGCGTACCGGACCCCCTTCGACCTGCTGCGGACTCGTCGATGCCCACAACCAGCGGACTTCGCCATCGGCGCGGCGGATGCGGAATTCCATCTCCCAGTCGCTGCGATCTCTCATCGCCGCCCCGAAGCTCTCCTCCACTTCCGCGCGGTCTTCCTCCAGGACATGCCCGAGGAAAACACTGCGCGTCCATTCCCTGAGCGGTTCCGGATAGCCAAAAATCCGGTCGTGGTCGGCCGAGCGTATTACGCTGCTTGTTTGGAGATCGATATCGAACCCTGCGATCCGGCTCTTGCGTAACGTGAATTCGAGCTGGCGCCGGATCCGCTCGAGTTCCCGAAGCGCCTCCTCGGTCCGGTCCCGGGATGCAATAGCCTGCTCCATCGACTCCAGGGCGCGGGCCTGGGCCTCGCGCTGCACCTCCAGCACGAGCAGGTGTTCCTTGGCGCGTTGCTCTTGTATCGACGTCACGCGCGCCTCGGCGATCTTGCGATCGCTCACGTCGTGGATGATCCAGCACAGCAGCTTCCTGTCACCGAGATCCATCGGTCCGGTGTAGACCTCGACGTCCCTGATATCTCCGCCGGCTGCTCTTTGCCGGCACTCGAAACTTGTCCGGGCCTGCGGATCCGGACCCAGCAGCTCGGCGCCGATCGCGGTCCAGCGCTCGGTGTTTATTTCATCGACGCTGGCTTTCTCCAGTTCTTCCTGGCGGCGCCCGTAATATTTCGCGGCCGCCGGATTGGCTTTCACGATGCCGCCGTCCTCGGGGTCGATGCTCAGCATTACGGCGTGGTTGTCGTCGAACAGGCTGCGATACCTGTCTTCGCTGTCGCGAAGCGCGCGGCGCGAGACGGCGATACCGAGACGCCTGGACAACAGCAAACCGAGCAGCATGGTGGCCAGCGGATAAACGAACACCAACGCAAGCGCTATCTTCCTGACCACCTCGATCGCTACGTCGGCCGGCAGCGCCGCCAGGAGCGCGAGCAGCATCGCAGCGTGCACCACCAGCCCGAACAAGAGCAGATCCCGCCAGTTCATGCTGACCGGGTCCGGATGCCGCCAGCGCCGCCAGGCCAGCCCGATGGAAGTGGTCGCCATGATCACGACAATACCCGCGAGCACGCCAGCCCCGCCCTGCATCCAGCGGAACACGGCGGTCATGACCATCGCGATGAGGGCCGGCACGGCACCGAAGAACAGGCCGGCGATCCCCAGCAGGACCGAGCGCATATCGAAAATGACGCCCGGCGCCACCGGCACCGAGAACATCATCACGGCAATCCCGACCATCCCCAGCAAGAGTCCGGCCACGGGTTGCCAGTGCCGTGGCGCGACCCGCATACCGGAGGCGGTGACCAGGTCGAGGATCTGCGCGACGGCAAGCAGCAGGGCCGCGTTCAACAGCAGGGGCTGGATGGCGTCGGACATCGGGAGGGTACCCGGGAATTGCTAAAAGGCGTCGGCGACTGCAGTCCCCGCGGTGCGACCGCGACCCAGGCTACCGCGCGAGACAAGATTCAAGAGCTTGTATTATGCCGCTTCCGGCCGGGGTCGGTCACGCCCATCGCCGCTTTCGCTGCATCGCGGTAAACTAGCGTCCTGACACGGGCACCGGCAGCGGCGTCCGCAACCCATGCTGACGATTGGCGGGTGATCACAATGACGAAGCTGGACAAGAGCGAGGCCGTGGGCCGGTCGATCCTCGGGGCGGAGCTCGACCCGGAGGAATGCGATGCGCTGGCGGGGAAAGTCGGCCTCCAGGAGATGCACAAAGGCGAGCTGATCGTGCGCGAGGGCGAAGCCCGCAGGACACTGTTCGTGCTGGCCGACGGCAAGATGAGCGTCTGCAAGGCCGATGGCAAAAGCGAAACCTGTCTTTACCAACTCCGCATGGGCGAATGCGCAGGCACCCGTGCTTTTCTCGACGGATCCGAGCGCAAGGCGATTCTTCGGGCCGACACGGACGGCGTCGTCCTGACGCTCGAACCGGAGGACTTCGAGCAGCTCATCGAGAGCCATCCACACCTGGTGTACAAGGTCATGAAGGCCCTGTTCCGCGTCACGCACACCAATCTCATGCGCATGAATCTCGAATCCGCAGAGTTGCGCAACTACATGATGAAGACGGGCGGTCGCTATTGAGTCGGAATGCGCCAGCGTGGCTGATGCGCCCCACGTCTACGTAGACGCCGACGCCTGCCCGGTGAAGGCAGAGACAGCCAAGGTCGCGATTCGTCACGGGCTGGCCGTGACCTTCGTGGCCAACTCCGGCATGCCGCTGCCGCGCGGCCCGCGGCTGCGCATGCAGGTCGTCTCCGGGGCCTTCGACGCAGCGGACGACTGGATCGTGGACCAGTTGAAAGCCGACGATATCGTCATCACCGCGGACATCCCCCTCGCATCCCTCGCCCTCAAGAAAGGCGCCCGGGTGCTGGGACCGAGCGGCAAGCCTTTTACAGACGACAACATCGGCAATGCGCTCGCCACCCGGGAACTGATGGCCGATTTACGCGCGTACGGCGTCGGCGGCGGGCCGCCACCCTTCACGCCGCGGGATCGCTCCCGTTTCCTGCAATCCCTGGAAATGCTGGTACGTCAGTCCGCGGCGCGGCCCTGAGCAGCGGCCGACTGATGCATCCCATCCACCCGCAGCGTTTCGAGCGCATCCGCTGGACGATCTACGCGGTGTTGATCGTCGCCTACATGCTGGCCTTTTTTCATCGCTTCGCCCCCGCGATGGTGGCGGCGGAGCTGACCCAGGCGTTCGGCATCACGGCGGCCGCGCTGGGCTCGCTGGCGGCGATGTATTTCTACGTCTACACGGCGATGCAACTCCCCGCCGGCGTGCTGGCAGACACACTCGGCGCGCGCTTTGCGGTGACGCTCGGCAACGTCATTGCCGGCACCGGCGCAATCCTGTTCGGCCTGGCGGAGAGTTTCGCGACCGCCAGCGGCGGGCGATTGCTCGTCGGACTGGGCGTTTCGGTGGTCTTCGTCGGCCTGATGAAAAGCAACACCGCGTGGTTCAGCGAGCGGCGCTACGGCACCATCAGCGGCCTGACGCTGCTCTTGGGCAACGTCGGGGCGATCGCCGCGACCGGTCCCCTGGCGCTGATACTCATGCAGGTCGAATGGCGCACGCTGTTCATTGCCCTGGGCCTGTTCGCCGTGGCGCTGGGCGCATTGTCCTGGTGGCTGGTGCGCGACAAGCCGGAAGACCTCGGCTTCCCCTCGCTCCGCGAAATGGAGGGCTTCGCGGCACATGCGCCGCGTCGGCGGCACTGGATTCACGACCTGCGCAGTGTGCTGGCGAACCGGCGCCTTTGGCCTGGCTTCTTCTATGATTTCGGGCTGACGGGCAGCCTGTTCGGCATGTTGGGCTTGTGGGCCGTGCCGCTGTTGCGCGATGTCCATGGCCTGAGCCGCGGCGAGGCGTCGGTCTACACGACGGTGGGCACCGCGGCTTTCGCCATCGGTTGCCTGGCGGCAGGTAGCCTGTCCGACCGCCAGGGTCGCCGCGTGCCGTTGCTGCGCGCCGGCGCGCTCATCTACCTGTCAGTGGCTCTCGGCCTCGTGCTCCTGCCGTGGACGCCCGGCTTGCCCGCCTTGTTTCTATTCGCCTTGCTCGGCCTGAGCGCAGGCAATTTCGTCATCGCTTACGCGCATGCCAGGGAAGTCACGGCGCCCGCTCTCTCAGGCATGGCCATCGCGCTCGTCAACACGGGATTGTTTCTCGGCACCGCGATCTTCCAGCCGCTGTTCGGCTGGATCATGGACCAGGGTTGGGACGGTCGTTTTTCGATGGGCGTCCCCGTGTATACCGAAACCGACTATGAACGCGGCCTCTGGCTGCTGGTTGGATTCGCCGCCCTGGCAGCCATCGCGTCGCGTTTTCTCGTGGAGACGCATTGCGCCAACGTCGGCGCACAACGGGCATCGGAGCCGATTGCCTGAACACGATTTCCTGCTCGCCCGGCTGATGCTCGACGCGTTCGAGCGAAATCAACGAGGAGTCAGGTAGCCTCCCAACCGCCGCCCAACGCCTTGAAGAGCGTGGCGGTGGCCACGTACCGATCGGCGAGCGCGCGCGCACGAGCGAGTTCCGCCGCCAATAAGGCGCGTTGCGCATCGAGCAGTTCGATAATGCTGATATAGCCCGCCTCGTAACGGATTTCGGCGAGCTCCTCCGTGCGGCGCAGGGCCCTGATCTGACCCTCCACGGCTTCCAGTCGCTGCCCACTGCTGGCGTAGAAAGCCAGCGCGTCACGCACCTCTCGCAGGGCGATGGCGACCGTCGCCCGGTAACGCAGGCCCGCCGCCTCCAGCCTGGCCTCGGCCGATGCGACCCGGGCGCGCGTCCGGCCGAAATCGAACAATGGTCCGTCGAGCATCGCGCCCACGCGCCACGATTCGGCCTGAGAACTGAAAAGCTCGCCCCTGTCCGCCGCTTCCGTGCCGATCAACCCGGAAAGCGTGAGCCGGGGGAAGCGCGCAGCTTCGGCAACACCCACCGCCGCCGTCGCCGCGCGCAGTTCGCTCCGGGCTGCGCGCAGGTCGGGCCGACGATTCAACAGGTCGGCGGGCAGTGCAGCTGGGATCTTTGCTGGAACAGCGCCTTTCTCGAGTTTCCCTGCGGGAATGTCGATTGCTTCCAACAACGCCGCAGGAGGCATCCCCAGCAGAATACCCAGCGCGCTTTCGCGCCGCCGGAGGTCCTGCGTGCGCATCGGCAACTCCGCTCGTGCGTCGGCCAGCGCCGACTCTGACTGACGCAACTCGAGCTCGTCGATCGCACCCGCGGCATGACGCACCCTCTGCACCCGCAGACTCTCCCGCCGGGCCGCCACCGTACGCTCGGTCACTTCCAGCTGTCGCCGTGCGCTGCGCAAGCCGGCGTAAGTCGCGACGACATCCGCGATCAACCCGAGACGCACCGCCTCGCCAGCATAAATGCTGGCGTCGAGATCGGCAGCAGCCGCCTCGCGCTCCCGGGCCAGTCTGCCCCACAGATCGATCTCGTAGCCGAGCAAGCCCGAAAGAGAGAACAGGTTGCGGGGCGCCGTCTCGAATCCTTGCAGACCGAATGCGGCAGCCGGCTGGCGCTGCCGTGAGGCTTCGGCCTGCAAGTCGACGGTGGGCAGTTGCTCCGCACGCGTCAGCCCAAGCCGGGCCCTCGCCGCTTCGATGCGTGCCGCCTGGATGCGCAATTCGAGATTGTCATCGAGCGCGCGGTCCACCAGATCATCCAGTACCGGATCGCCGAACGCCCGCCACCATTCACGCAACGCGGCCGACGAGCGACTATCCAGCACGGCCTGGTCCGGCCAGGCGGCTGGCATATCCAGTTCCGGGGGTGCGTAATCAGGCCCCACGGCGCATCCCCCGAGCATAATGGCCGCCGTCATCCCAATCCGTCGGCTAGGACGCATCCGCAGCCTCCTCGCGCCGGCCTCGTCGGGCCGCACGCCAGCTGACAAAATCCTCCAGGAGCTTGTAGAACAGGGGCACGAACAGCAACGCCAGTGTGCTCGCAGCGAGCATGCCGCCGACCACCACGGTGCCGATTTCGCGTCGGCTCGCGGCCCCAGCGCCGCCGGCAAACACCAGGGGCAGCGTGCCGATAATGAAAGTCAGCGCGGTCATCATGATCGCGCGAAAACGCTGCCGGGCGGCGGCCAGTGCGGAATCCCGGGAACTCTTGCCCTCGGATCGATTCTGCGCCGCAAACTCCACGATCAGGATGGCGTTCTTCGCGGCCAGCCCGATCAGAACCAGCAATCCCACCTGGAAATAGATGTCGTTCGGGTAGCCGCGCAGCATCACGGCCAGCGTGGCGCCGAGCACGCCGAACGGCACCGCGGTCGCGACCGCCAACGGAAGTGACCACCGCTCGTATTGCGCCGCGAGAATGAGGAACACCATCACAAGGCCCATGGCGAATGCGGCCGTTCCCGCGCCGCCTGCGGCCTCGATCTGGTAGGCCTCGCCGATCCAGCCCAGCTGAACGTCCGCTCCAAGCCCTTCACTCACGACGCTCTCCAGGGCCGCCTTGGCGGCCCCGCTGGTATAGCCGGGGGCGGGTTCGGCGAGGAACTTGATCGAAGCGAACAGATTGTAGCGGTCCACAGCATCCGCACCGCCCTTGCGCTCCAGGCGGACCAGGGAACTCAGGGGAACCATCGCACCATCCAGCGAACGGACATGCACGCGCCTCAAGTCGTCCGGCTGGTCGCGGAACTCGCCCTCGGCCTGCACATTGACCTGCCAGGTCCTGCCGGCCAACGTGAAGTCATTGACGTAAAGCGCGCCGAACGTACTTCGCATGGCGTCGAACACCGCATCGATCGGCACGCCCCGCGCACGCACCTGTTCCCGATCGATCTCCGCCCTGTAACCTGGTACCTGCGCACTGAAAGTGATCTGCAGGCTGCCCACTTCCGGACGCTGTTGAACCGCAGCCCGAAAGCGGGTGGTGAGCATCTCCAGCTCCGATGCGCCAGCGCCGCCCCGTGCCTGCAGATAGCCTTCCACGCCACCGGTCAGCGACAAGCCCTGGATGGGCGGCGGCATGAACGCGAAGACGTTGGCTTCCTTGATTCCCTGGCCAAGGCCCATGATCTTGCCGACGACGGATGCCGCATCCTGGCCGGGTGCGGTTCTATCGTCCCAGTCTGCCAGTCGTGCGAATCCGACCAGCGCATTGCTCTTTTGCGTGCGGCCCAGGATGTCGAAGCCGGCGAATGAAGTGAACTCTTCGATTTCCTCGAATTCCAGCAGGGCACCGGTGATCCGGTCCCGCACCTTTTCCGTCCTCTGCAGGGCCGCAGCGGGAGGCAACTGGCCGACGACCAGCGCCAGGCCCTGGTCCTCCTGCGGCACCAGGCCGCTGGGCAGGCGCAGGACCAGGACCGCGGCGAGCAAGATGATGCCCACGAACAGGGCCGTACCGACCAGTGCATTGCCCAGCAGGAACCCGACGCCACGGACGAAGCCCCGCGTGGTCGCCTCGAAACCGCGATTGAACAGCTGGAAGGGCTTGCCGACCGCGCGCCGCTGTCCGTCCAGCAACAAGGCGCACAAGGCCGGCGTCAGGGTCAGCGCGACGAGCGCGGAGATCACCACGGAGATCGCGATGGTGACCGCGAACTGCCGGTACAACTCACCGGAAAGGCCACCGAGAAAAGTCACGGGAACGAACACGGCGACCAGTACCAGGGTCGAGGACACCACCGCGCCCGCGACCTGCCCCATGGTCTTGATTGCGGCCTCGCGCGCCTTCAGATCCTCTTCCTGCATCAACCGTTCCACGTTCTCCATGACGATGATCGCGTTGTCCACCACGATGCCGATGGACAGCACCAGGCCGAACAAAGTGAGCAAGTTCACCGAGAAGCCGAAAGCTTCCATCCCCAGGAATGTGCCGATCAGCGACACGGGGATCGCCGCAACCGGGATTAACGTGGCTCTCAACCGCTGGAGAAAGACGAAGGTCACGAGCACGACCAGCACGACAGCGATGAGCAGAGTGATGTACACCTCGCGGATCGACAACTCGACGAACTCACTGGTGTCGTAAGGAATGCGGTACTCGATCCCCTCTGGAAAGCGCGTGGAGATCTCGTCCAGGAGCGCGCGAGCGGCGGTGGCCGTTTCCAGCGCGTTTGCACCAGGTTGCAGGAAGATCCCCAGCGGAACCGCGGGCTGTCCGTTGTACGTGGCCGAGAACGCATAGTCCTGCGCGCCCAGTTCGGCGCGACCCACGTCCTCGAGACGCAAGACACTGCCGTTCGCGTCGGTGCGCAGGATGATCTGCTCGAACTCCGCGGCGGTCTCCAGCTGCCCACGCGTGGAGATCGCGTACGTGAAAGCCTGCTCGTCGGGCGCCGGCTCGGCGCCGATCCGCCCCGCGGCGAACTGCGCGTTCTGTTCGCGAATGGCCGCGGCCACGTCGGTGGGCGTCAATCCGTTCCGGGCGAGTCGGTCCGGGTTGAGCCAGATTCGCATGGAATAGTCCTGCCGGCCGAACAGGGAGACGTCGCCGACACCGGGCAGACGCACCAGCTCGTCGATCACGTTGAGCAGCGTGTAATTGCTGAGGAACAGGATGTCGTAACGGCCGTCCGGCGAGATCATCACCGGCACCATCAGCATGCTGGTGGAACGGGCCTCGACACGCACGCCCTGCACGCGCACGCGCTCCGGCAGGCGGGGCAGAGCCGCCTGAACGCGATTGTTGACGTTGATCTGGGCCTGCTCGGGATCCGTGCCGATCGCGAAGGATACGGTGACCTGCAGAAAACCCGCATCGGTGCTCAACGACTCCATGTAGATCATGTCGTCGACGCCGTTGATTTCCTGCTCGAGAGGCGCGGCGACGGACTCCGCGATCACTTGCGCGCTAGCGCCCGGGAACGCGGTCGACACCACGACCTGCGGTGGCACCACGTTGGGATATTGCTGCACGGGCAACGCGCGCAGTGCCGCGGCGCCTCCGAGCACCACGAGGATCGATATGACCGAGGCAAATATCGGCCGGTCGATGAAGAAACGCAGCATCACCCGTCCTGCGAATCGAGTGGCTCGGCCTCGACCCGCGTGCCGTCGCGCAGGCCCACCTGTCCCTCGACCACCACGCGGTCGCCATCCTCGAGCCCTGTCAGGACGAGCTGGCCGCCCTCCAACTCGGGGCCCAGACGCACGTCGCGGCTGCGCGCCTGGTCCTGCGCATCGACGACAAAGATCACCGGACCGGCCATGCCCTGGGAGACGGCCTCAGGCGGCACGAGAACCACATCCCGGAGTCGATTCACCGCCAGGCGGACACGCGCCAGCGCGCCGGGTTTCAACACCAGATCCGGATTAGGGAAGGTGGCGCGCATTATTACGCTGCCGCTGGCCTCGTCGACCGTGCTGGAGACAAAATCCATGCGACCGGCGTGAGGATGAACCTCGTCCTGACCGAGCAACAGGCGGACTTCCAGGTTCGCGTCCCCGGGGTCGGATGCCAGGCTCCGCCGCGCCGCCGCGTCTGCTGCCGGGACCGCGAAGTGCGCCTGCACCGGGTCCAGCTGCGTCACGGTCGTGAGAAGCCCGCCCCGCGATACAAGATTGCCCTCGGTCACCGCCTCGAGTCCGGTCACGCCGGCCACCGGCGCGCTCACGGTGGCGTACTCGAGATCCAGCCTGGCCTGGGCGACGCCGGCCTGGGCGAGCGCGACGCGGGCCTCGGCCAACTCCCGGGTGGACAGGACCTGGTCGCGTTCCCTCTCGCTCACCGCTGCCTGCTCGAAAAGCCCGGATACCCGGCGCCACTCGCGTTCCGCCTGGTTCAACGCGGCACGGGCATTAGCGAGCTCGGCTTCCGCACGCTGCAGGGCGATGCGGTAAGGCGCCCTGTCGAGACGAAACAACGCCGTTCCCGCGGAGACAAAGGAGCCTTCGTCGTACAGGCGTGCTTCGAGAATGCCGCCCACGCGCGCCCGCACTTCCGCTTCGCGGGCGCCATGCAGGCGGGCTGCATAATCCCGACGGATGACCGCTTCCTGGCGCTCGACGACGACGAAACTGACAGGCGTCGGCGGGCGGCCGCCTCCCTCGCCTTCGGCCTGGCCCTCCGGACCTTCACCGCAGGCCGCGAGCAGCGCAAGAGAAACAAAAGCCGTCGCCCACCAGCACGCGGCGCGCGCTGCTCCGGATGCGTGGCGCTCAGTCCCCGTGCTGGGGGCGCTCCTGGCCGGGATCACGGCTCTCGACGGTCCAGCGATCGAGCCATCCCTCGACCGTGCGATGCCATTGCACCGAGTTCGCCGGCTTGAGGATCCAGTGATTCTCATCCGGAAAGTATAGGAAACGGCTTGGAATCCCGCGCCGCTGCAGTGCAGTAAACGCTGCAAGTCCCTGTTCTAGCGGCACGCGGAAGTCGTTCGCGCCATGAATCACCAGCATCGGTGTCTGCCAGCGGTCGACAAAATTCACCGGGTTGAAGCGCTCGTAAGCGGCCGGGTTCTCGTATTGCGGACCGCCCATTTCCCACTCCGGGAACCACAGCTCCTCGGTCGTGTAGTACATGCTGCGGGTATCGAACACTCCGCTGTGGTTCACGAGGCAGTCGAATCCCTCCGGCCAGGCGCCGGCGATCCAGTTGATCATGTAACCGCCGTAACTGGCGCCGAGGGCGCAGGCCCGCTGGCCGTCCAGCAACGGGAACTGCGCCTGCGCCGCGGCCCAGCCGAGGCGCAGGTCCTCGAGCGGCTTGCCGCCCCAGTCCCCGCTGATGCTGTCGGTGAAGGACTGTCCGTAGCCGGTGGAGCCGTGGAAATCGATGAACACCACCGCATAACCCTTGCCGGCGTAGGTCTGGGGATTCCAGCGATAGTGAAAACTGTTGCCCATGCTGCCCTGCGGACCGCCGTGGATGATGAACGCCACGGGATAGCGGCGACCGGGCTCGTAGTCCACGGGCCGAACCAGCCAGCCGAAAACTTCCCGGCCGCCGGCACCGGCGAAACTGAACTGCTCGAACGCGCCGAACTCCACGCCTTCGAGCCGCTCCGCATTGTGGTCCGTCAGCCTGCGCAATGCCTCGCCGAAGGCATCGGTCCGAAACAGCTGGGCGGGAGTGGCGAGATCGTCGCGGGTGAACACCACGACCCCTGCCCCTGCGTCGAAGCCGCCGACCGCGCCGTCGCCGCTGATGGCCGTCGTGCGCCCAGAAGCCACGGCGACCGAGAACAATCGCCGCTGCCCCTGGTCGTCAGCCCACGTGTAGAGGGTGCGCCCGTCGCTCGCGAAACTGAGTCCATGTGGCGAGCGATCCCAGTCCGGCGCGACCTCGCGGGTTTCTCCCGTGCGCAAGTCGCGCAACATGATCCGCAGGCGGTCGGCCTCGAATCCCGTCCGGGTCATGGCCAGCCAGGCGAGGTAGCGACCGTCGGGGGAATACACCGGCGCAGTGTCCGTCGCAGGATTGTCCGACGTGACATTCTCGGGGGACGCCTCACCGCGGAGCGTCACGCGCCAGAGATCGGTGTTCGTGGACCACGGCTCCTCTCCCGGCGCGACACGGGCGACGAATACGAGCTCCGCGCCATCCGGACTGAACGCCATGTCACTGCGGCCGCCGAACGGCCGGGTCGGTACATCACCGTCGAACCCCGGCGTCAGCAGGCGTGGCGTTCCCGCCTGGTGCGTGTCGTCCAGATCAACGGCGAACAGCTGCGAGCGGCGGCCGTCCTTCCAGGTATCCCAGTGGCGCAGGAAAAGCCGATCGTGAACCACCCCCGTCGCGAGATCGGCCGCGCGTTCGTCGAGACGTTCACGCGTGCACTCGAGATTCGCGCAATCGAGGAACACCTCGAGGCTCACGACCAGCTGCCGGCCTGCGGGCGACACCACGAAGCTGCGCACGGCGAGCGGGTAGTCGGTCACCTGGGCCGCCTCCCCGCCGTCGAGTGGCAGGCGCCAGACCTGCTGAGAGCCCGAGCGGTCCGAGAGAAAATAGAGGCTTCGCCCGTCTTTCCCCCACTGCGGGAGAGAGGCGCTCGAGGTCGGCGTCGTGACCCGCACCGGTCCAGTGGAGCCGGTCGTCGGCACCAGCCACAGCGTGCTCACGCCGCGATCGTTGTCGCGATCCGTCTCCCGCAAGGCGTAAGCGACGAACACGCCGTCGGGTGACAGTCGGGGATCGGAGACCCGCGCCAGGCTAACGAGGTCCTCCACGTCGAACGGGCGCGCATCCGCAGCAGTCCAGGGAGGCAACAACAGAAATAAGATGAGGCCAGTGATTATATTTTTCATGAGGTTAATGACGCATAACATTGTTTATCATGGACAATACTGATCGCCTCGCTGGGCAAGCAAAGCTGCGCCCGAGGTGTTGCACGACCCGCGACCACCAGCGCCAGTCGGGCACATCATCCGCCGGCTTGGTCGCCCCAGATCTCTTCCAGGCGGCTGTCGCGACCGCAACTGAACCGATAGTAGCGATAACGCACGGGATTTTTCACGTAATAGTCCTGGTGATAGGCTTCGGCGGGATGAAACGTGCCGGCCTCGGCTTCGAGCTCGGTGGCGATCGGTCGGTCGAAGCGCGCGGCAACCTCGGCGAGCGAGGCCTCGGCGATCTCGCGTTGGGATTCGTCGTGGTAGAAGATCGCAGTCCGGTACTGCGCACCGCGGTCGCAGAACTGCCGATCGACCGCGAACGGATCGATGTTCCGCCAGAACACGCGGAGCAGTTCCTCATAGCTGACCCGCGCCGGGTCATAAGTGACCTGGACAACCTCGGCATGGTCAGTACGTCCTTGCGCCACATCGCGATAAGTCGGCTCAGGCTCGGACCCGCCGGCATACCCGGAGGTGGTCGAAATCACGCCGTCAAGCTTGTCGAACGGTGGCTCCATGCACCAGAAACAGCCACCCGCGAAAGTCGCCCGAGCGTAATCGCCCCGATCAACCCCCTGGACTTGCGCAGTGGCCAGGCCCGCCGAAAACGCCAGGAACAAGCCCAACAGCAACCGGCCGACAAGCGTGCGAAACGTCCGGTCCCGATGCAGCGGCGCGAACATCACGGCGTGCGTAGCGGCGGCAGATCCTGGCCGACCGGAACGAACTCCAGCGCCAGGCCGTTGTTGCACCAGCGCTGTCCCGTGGGCGGCGGTCCGTCATTGAACACATGCCCCTGGTGCCCGCCGCAATTGCTGCAGTGATATTCGGTGCGAGGCCAGATGAGACGGAAGTCGCGCTTCGTGTCCATCGCGCCGTCGAGCGGCCGGGTGAAGCTCGGCCAGCCGGTGCCGCTGTCGAACTTGTCCGCACTGGAGAACAAGGGCTGGTAACAGGCAGCGCAGATGTAGGTGCCTTCGCCATACTCCTTGTCGAGCGGACTGCTGCCGGCCGGCTCGGTCCCCTCCTCGAACAGGATGTGGAACCGGTCCTCGGGCAGAATGTCCTGCCAGGCCTCGCGACTCGCGCGCTGGCCGTCCGAGGGTGCCGGAGAAGAGGCCTCGTCACCGATTGCACGAACGGACAGAGGGAGCATGGGCAATAGCAGGGTTGCGGTCAGATTTCTCAGCATGGTTCGTCTTCGCATATTGTCTTCGCATGATGGAGGATTATTACAACACGAACTTTGAGTAGCGCTTTCGCCAGGAGTTCCTGTTCGGAGCCCAGGCCGCTCCTGGCGGAGGTTCCCTCCGCCATCCGGACCGGCTACCCTGCGGGCTCGTATGCCACCTGCCCCGGGGAGTTGCCATGTACCTGCGCGCATTCATTGCCGGCTTCATTTCCACCCTGGTGTTTCACCAGGGCCTCTACTGGCTGCTCTACCAGACCGGATCGCTCCCCCAACCGCCATGGAACATGAGCCCGGTACCGCCCTTCGGCGTGCCGTCCGTGCTCTCGCTGGCCTTCTGGGGCGGCGTCTGGGGCATCGCGTTGTGGCTGATGGTGCGGCGCTTCTTCGGCGCGCGACAGTGGCTCATGGCCGTGGGACTAGGCGCCCTGCTGCCGAGCCTGGTGGCGCTGGCGATCGTCTTCCCGCTGAAGGGCGGCGCCTTCATGGCCGGCTGGGATCCCCGGATCCTCGTCGGTGCACTGCTGCTGAACGGTGCCTGGGGCCTCGGCGTCATCGTATTGATGAGGCTCATGCGAAGCCGCTGAAATATCTCCGCGGGGCGACGCGTGCCTGGCGCCTGCCTCACAAGGTCTTGAGATACTCGATCAGTGCCCGCCGCTCGGCGTCACTGAGGACATCGCCGAAGGTGTGGCCGCGGTTGCCATAGCCATGCCGGGTCGTGTCGTAGATCGTTCGTGCGTCCGCGGCGTTCCGCGCGCCCTCCTTGCCGTGGTCGAGCACCTCGTGGTGCCAGCCCAGGGTGGCCTGGTCGTACCCCGGGCTCTCGCTGGCGTGCCGCCAGTATGTGGGTCGAACCTCGCTGTCCAGCAGGGCGGCAATGCTGGGTACCGAGTCGTTGTGCAGATACGGGGCCGTCGCCCACACACCGTCCAGCGGCGGAGCCACGTAGCCGGGCGCCGGGCGCGCGACCGCGCCTTCACCGTAGAACGAGCTGTTGAACCAGCGGATGAAGCGCTCCGCCTCGACCGCCTGCAGCGCGTAGGCCGGGTCTGTGCCGACCTGTTCCAGCGACACCAGCAGGTTCGGATAGGTCCATTCGGCGCCATAGGTCCCATGGCAGGCCGCACAGTGCGCGGTAAACACGGCCTCTCCGTCCGCCGCGAGCTCCGCATCGACCGCGTGGGGCCACTCGGGCGCTTCCAGCGAAACGATGTACGCCCGCACATGCGCGAACCACTCGTCGATGGCCTGCGCTTCCTCGATGCGATCCGTGCACACCAGCGACTTCAGCATCATGTAATGCACCTGGTCGCCCTGGCCGCCACCGTGATAGAACATCGCGTGCTTTTTCTGCATTCGCCACCACGGCGGGACCGCCGTCGGCAGCGGTGATTCGGGCGGCGGTGCGAGCAACGGCTCCTCGAGCCACTCGAGCGTGCGCGGGTCGCGATGCGCCATCAGGGCCATCGTCAGGTTCGGCGCCGGGTTCACGCCGACTGTATCGGTCTGCATGTAGGGGGCGATGGCGCCGATCCGGTCAGCCCAGCGCCGCCAGGCGGCGGCCGGAGCGCCGTCTTCCACGAGCAGTCCGAAGCGCTCGACCCCCGGCATCGGGTCCATGCTGAAATCCGCGAACGCATTGCCGAGGCCGACGATTACTTCCCCGTCGAAACGTCCCCCGTGACACGCCAGGCAGTTGCTCACCACGAGTTCGACGCCATTGTCGTCCACCGTGGCATTGAGGTCGTAGGGCAACTCGGCGTTGCGTCCCAGCCGCCCCGGCAGCGCGGGCCCGGCATCGCCGCCGGATCGCGCCACCTGGTATGCGTCCAGCGGCACTCCGCAGCTGACGTAGCCGCGATTGACGAGAATCTCGTAGCCCAGCGCCGCATCCCCGCTACGCTGTGGTGTCGCTGGCAAAACGCCCGGCTCGCCCAGCGTAAGCGGCGCATCCGTAAGAGGCGCATCGGCCTGCTGTCCGCAAGCTGCCGTGAAGGCTCCGGCCAGCATCAATGCGGAGTTCCTGATCCATCTGTTCACTCGGTTCACCTCGTGATCTCCCCGCTGCTGCCGGACGATAGCCCGCACCGCTCAGCGCAACGGAAAATTGCTCAGTTCCAGCATGCCCCAGTCCGACGCGTCGTCGGCGACCGGCTCCTCGCCCACTGTGACGAGGCCGAACCAGCCGCCGTCGGCTTGCGGACGCGGGTCGCCGAGCGGGACAAGGCGCCGCGTTTCGAGGGACGGCGCGTCCAGCGTCCAGCCCAGGGGATAGCGGGCAGCGCCGAACTCGCGCCAGCCGTCATTCGTAGGCGCGAGCACGACGTCATCGGCCAGCGAGGATGGACGCGAGATGCATTCGGTCAACGGCGTGCCGCCGCCGGCCCGGCGACGCAACTGCGCGCAGCGCAACACGCCCTTCTCGCCGAGATCGAGCCAGGCTCGCGCCAGCGCCAGCTGCCCTCTTCCCACCGGCAGTGCCTGCCCCCACAAGCGATCCAGCATGGCATCACCCTGCACCGGCACGGACTCGCCGCCGATCTCCAGGACGCCCTCGACTTGCCATCCCGGCCACCAGTAACCACGGTACAACTCGCTGTCCACCGGCAGCGGGTCTTCCCCGGGACGACCCAGGCGCAGCTTCAATCCGGCATCCGCTGCACCACTCTCGAGCAACAGCACGGCACCGTCTTCAAACGTCGTGAAACGCCAGTCCTCCACCCACACCGTCGGCCCGCTCGATGCACCCGCCAGTCCGAGCGCGTCACGACGCAGCCGCTCCTCGCCATGGGGGGATGCGCCGACCGGTGCCACGCTGAAGCGCGCCTGATAGATATTCTGCGTGGCCCATGCCGAATCCCGCTCGACAGGTTCCTCGGCGACCGTGAGTCGATAAAAGGCGAGGTGGAAACCGTATACCGACCCCGCCCCATCCGTGACGCGGCCGCCGAACAACCAGTACTCGGCAAACTGCCCGGGCTTGGCGCCGTGATCCTCCGGCATGCGCAACGGCGCCTCCTCCGGCCGCGGAAATCCAGCCGCAAGGCGGTCTATGCCTTCCAGCGCGAGTTGCGGTGGGCCGACGCCGACATCGTCCGCAGGCTCGTAGAGCATGCGCATTGCCAAGGCCGCGCCGCCTACGACCAGGAACGCCAGCAGCAGGCCGCGCTTCGACATAAAAAATTTCCGCCCTGCAGTGAGTCCGTCCTGATTCTATATCGCCCCGTCCGAGCGCGCCGATTCAGGCCGATGGCTTGCGACGCACGTACAGGGTCTTCGCGACGCGCGCCACGACTTCGCCCGCCTCGTCACGGACTTCGACCGGCCATGTCGGCTCGTGTTTCTCTCCGCCAGCCGTCGCTGCGATCACCGTGTCGATCATGGCCGGGGAAAGCTCGAAGGAAGCAGTCACGCGGCCGCGCCCCGGCCGGAGGAAGTCGATATGGGCCGCGCGGTCCCAGACCACGTAATCCGGACCGATGTTGCGCGCCAGCATGATGACGTAGAAAGGGTCGGTCATGGCATACAGGCTGGCGCCGAAGTGCGTGCCGAAATAATTGCGGTTGTACCAGTGGAGTCCCATCTGCACGACCACACGGCGCCAGTCAGGCGCAATCTCACGCACCGTGATCCCGGTCATCATGTAAGGCGGGTAGCAGTTGAAAAGCAGCCGCAACGCCATGGGCGACTGCATGGCACGCACGAGCCGGTTCATGCGCTGTCGCAGCTTGCCTGGAGGCCGTCCTTCACCAGCTGCCCCTTACCAGGCGCCGCGCGATGTCCGGATAACGTGAAACGTCGAACACGGGCTCCACGTGGTAACCGAGCTGCGCGTTGTAGTCGCGCATGACCTTGATCACCAGGCCGGACAACGCCAGCACGGCCACCAGGTTCACGATGGTCATGAATGCCATGGCCAGGTCCGCCATCGCCCACACGAGCGGCAGGTTGAGCTGCGACCCGGTATAGATGCCGACCAGCACCACGCAGCGGTAAGCCGTCAGCAGGCGCTTATCCGGGTGGATGAACGCGATGCTCGTCTCGCCGTAGTACGTGTTGGCCATGATCGAGGTGAAGGCGAAAAACAACAACGCGATGGCCATGAACGCCGCGCCCCAGTCGCCGACGAGAGCACTCATCGCCGCCTGGGTCAGCGCCATGCCGGTGACGCCGCCGCCCGCCTCGAACTGACCGGAAACGAGAATGATGGCCGCCGTGCAGGAACAGATCACGATGGTGTCCGTGAACACGCCAAGCATCTGGACATACCCCTGGCTCGCAGGATGCCGGACGTCCGCCGTGGCCGCGGCAATAGGCGCGCTGCCGGATCCCGCCTCGTTGGAGAACAGTCCGCGGCGCACGCCGTTGATCAGCGCCTGGGCGATGCCGTAACCCAACACGCCCCCGGCGGCCTGGCCGATTCCGAAAGCACTGTCGATCACCAGGCGAACGATGCGCGGCAACTCTTCGATGTGGCTGAAAACCAGCCACAGGGCGGTGCCGAGATACGCCACCGCCATGAATGGCACGATGATCTCGGCCACCCGCGCGATCCGTCGGATACCGCCGAAGATCACCAGCCCCGCCAGGAACGCCGTCAACAACCCTGTCCAGGCCGTGTCGATGCCCGTGACCTCCTCGACGGCCGCGGACATCGAGTTCGACTGGACCCCATTGAAGGCCAGCGGATAGGAGACGATGAGAAATATGGAGAACAGGATGCCCATCCATCGTTTGCCGAGCCCGTACTGCATGTAGAAGGCCGGCCCCCCACGGTAACTGCCGTCGCCATTGGGAACCTTGAACAGCTGTGCGAGCGTGGATTCGAAAAAACTGGTCGCCATGCCCAGCATGGCTGTGACCCACATCCAGAAAATGGCCCCGGGGCCGCCGAGTTCCAGTGCGACGGCGACGCCGGCGAGATTGCCGGTGCCGACCCGCGCGCCGAGACTCGTGCAGTAGGCCTCGAAGGATGAAATGCCGCCGTGCTCGCGTCGGAAGCTGCGCTTCATGACGCCGAAGGTGTGAGGGAAATGGCGCAGCTGGATGAAGCCCGACAGCACCGTGAAGAGCACCCCGGCGCCCAGCAGGAGCCAGATCAGCAGGGAACCCCACATGAGCTGGTTCGCGGCATCAATGAACTCTTTCAAGGAATTGCCTCGCGCCTCGCGATCGGTCGGCCTGCCAGTCTACGCGATCGGTCGCCGCTGCAAAGACTCAGTCGCCACGGTCGGGCGCCGGATACGCGAAACGCAGGAATGCATGCTGCTCGAAAGGCTGCCAGGCATCCTCGGCCTGCGCCAGGCGGTCCGCGATCGCCCACAGCGCCATGGGGTTGTGCCCGAGCCCGCAATGACTGCCATACACACGGATATTCTCCGTCCGCGGCGTCGGATGCTCCAGGGAGCAACGCCAGTGGACGACACCGTCGGTGCGCGTATAGATCGAGGTGGACGGGACCGGCGGCGGACGTGACAGGCGCGTCAGCAAGGCGGGGTCCATATGCGCCTCGCGTTGCCCGCTCACGTCCTCGTAGAGGAGCGTGACCGCGGTGCCCTTGTGGCTGCGGAATGGCGTGCCGAGCGTGATCACGAGGCGAACATCGTCCTGCGCCAGCCAGGCGAGTTCTCGCGCATATAGGCCGCCGAGGCTCCAGCCGATCACACTCACCTTGCGACCGTAGCGCAAGCGCAGCTCCCGCAGCCTCGCCAGGAGTCGCTCCTCTTTCTCGCCCACGCCGCCCAGGTTACGTCCGAGCTTCCAGCGATGCGCTGCATAGCCGAGTGACTTGAGGAACTGGCGTAACGGGAAGGTCGAACTTCCGTTGGCGAGGAATCCCGGCAGCACCAGCACAGGGTGCCCGTCACCCATCGGGGCCTGGCGCAACAAGGGATACAGCCAGGCCATCGCGCCCAGTTCGAGCACGGCCCGCCCCTCCAGCAGCTGCCAGATGAGAGCCGGAGGGCCGGACTCCGGTTCAGCCTGCGCCATTGGCTCGCTTCGGCGGCGCCTTGCGGCTGCGCGGGCGGGTCGTTTTTGTCTTCACCGCGGTCGCACAGGCCTCGCGCAACTCCGCAAAGCTTGCACGGATATCGCCTGCAAGACGCTCCACGTCGGGCGCCGCCTCATGCGCGGAAGTGATACTGATCGACAGGTCATTCATGTAACTGGTGACCACGATGATCAGGCCGAGCCCGTCCAGTACCGGCGCCGTGCCGAAACCCTCGAGCAGGCGCGCCGTACCCAGGTACAGCGGGACGCGCGGGCCCGGCACGTTGGTGATGACGAGATTGAACGGCGGGCGGTGATAACGCGCCAGATGCAATCCGGAGTACAGGCCGGCGGCGGCCGTGGCGAGCGAATACGGTACGAAACGCGACGTATCCGCCAGCGTCGCTGCGCCGATGGCATGCGTGTAAGCCTTGCTGTCCACCGCATGGGCATGGATCCGACGCAGGCGCTCGACCGGCTTGCGCGTGCCGACTTCCAGCGGGATGAGCATGGCGGAGACCCTGTTGCCCCCCTCGTTCACCTGGTGGCGGATCGAGATCGGCGCCATGGCGACCAGGTCCTTGTCCGGCAGACGGCCGAAAGCCTGCAGGTAACGGCGCAGTCCGCCGCTGCATACCGCGAGGACTATGTCGTTCACCGTGGCGCCGTCCACGGCCCCCCTGATCATCCGTATGTCGTCGAGCGGCAGCTTCACCGCGTCGAAACAGCGCCGGGAACTGATCGGCACGTTGAACGGGCTGCGGGGCGCCTGGAACAGCATGGGCGGCGCGTGGTGATCCCGTGCGATGAATTCACGGCCGGCACCCAGCCCGCCACGCACCAGGTTCGCAGCCCAGTTGAGCGTCTCGCCGGGTTCACGGAAGGCGCCGCCCAGACTACGTTTCAGAAGACCGAGCGCTCCGGGCACAGGCCTCGCCTGCGCCGCAGGCTTGGCGGCCGCCCTGCGCTTGCGCCGTCGCGGCTCGCTGCTCCAGACCGCATTGAACATGTCGAGCGTCCCGAGACCATCCGCTGCGGCATGGTGAATACGGGAAATGACCGCAAAGCTGCCCGGCGGGAAGTCACCGGAAGCATCCAGGCCGGAAACAAAATTGAGATGCCAGAGGGGACGCTCGGGATCGAGGGGGCGGGAAAACATTCGCGCAGCCAACTCGCGCAGCCGTTCCCAGTTACCCGGCCTGGGCAGCGCGGAGTGCTGCAGGTGCAGATCGAGATCGAAGTGCGGATCCTCGATCCAGAACGGGCGGCCCAGATGCAGCGGCACTTCCACGAGCCGGCGGCGAAACAGCGGCGACCCGTCCAGGCACGCCTCGATATGCGCGCGGAATTCATCGAAGCCGAAGGCCCCGGCGACCGGTTCATAGATATGCACGCCGCCGACATGCATCGGGGCGTTGCGTGAATCGAGGTACACGAATGCGGCGTCGAGGCCGGAGAGTTGCTCCATGTCTTGCTTCCCTGGCGATCAGATCCCGATTATGCGCGGACAGCGCCGCGTAGCAAAGGAAGCCGCAGCGTTGCCTGCCGCGGACGGTCCCGCGTGTTATCTCGATGCGCCGGCCCGCAGCCCGGCCACGATCATTTCGTCGCGCTCGGCGAAACCGCGGCGGAAATGTGCCTTGCCGTCCTGATCGATCCAGGCCGTCCACGGCGCATAGACCACTGGAATGGGCACGGCCAGCTGCAGTGTTTGCGGTATGCCGCCGGCCAAGGCCTGGCCAAGGACTTCCTGCGACCAGGTCGCCGGTGCACCCGCCAGCGCACGCGCGAAAGCGATGGGATCCTCGATACGGATGGCGCCGGGCAGCGACTCGCCCTCTTCAGGCCCGCCATGCAGGAACAGGCCCTGCGGGTTCGGCATGGCGAAGCGGATCACGCCGAGGAAACTCGGCGGCCCCGGAATCTGGCGGACGATGAGCGCTTCCGGACGTGACCAGTCGGCACGCGCCGCGTCGATGGGCTCGCCATCGGCAGAAAACACCTGCAGACCCCGCGCCTCGAGGGCCGCCGGTCGCCGGCGCGCAAGGGGCGCCACCTGCGTGCGGACCAGCTCCGCCGGCAGAATCCAGTCGGGATGGACCACGCAGTAGCGCAAATCGCTGCGGAACTCGGCCGCTGTGCGGCTTCCCGGCGCGAACGTCGCCGTTTGCGCAAGCACGGCCTGGCCGCCACTCAACAGCGAAACCTGCGCGCTGGCGGGATCCACGGCCAGGAAGCGCCCGCGGACATCCGCAAGCACCCAGCGCGCCCGCTCGAGGTTCGCCCGGAGAACATCGATGAGCTCACTGGCGGAGCGGTTGGCCGCCCGCATGCTCGCGGGGCCAAACAATCCATCCGGCTCGAGACCATGGCGGGCCTGCAATCGCCGTAACGCCAGCTCGAGGCCCGGATCGAAAATCGACGACTCTTCGTCGGTTGCCGGATGATCGCCGCTCAATACAAGCCGGCGTCGCAGCAATGTCACTCGCGGGTCGTCCATGCCCGCCTGCAGCACGGGGCCGGCCGGCACCGGCTGCCATCCCCCCTCGCGCTCGATGATTCGATACCGCGCCATCGCCCCTTTCAGACGCCCGTATAGCGGCTGTGACGGACGCAACTCCGCCAGCCGTGCGGCGAGATTGGATCCGTACGCCGTCGTGGCGACCTGCATCGGCCCGAACTCGCCCCGGATGTC
>Ga0102941_1000038_pt1 | contig 42800 bp, 40 predicted proteins | sample SalPonR2_C_D2_MG_FD_79281 | JGI IMG/M metagenome (GOLD analysis project Ga0102941, IMG submission 79281) | Salt pond soil microbial communities from South San Francisco under conditions of wetland restoration - Salt Pond MetaG R2_C_D2_MG | ecosystem: Environmental > Aquatic > Marine > Intertidal... | reverse complement strand
GCCACCGTGCCCCACGTGGCGGCCAACAAGAACAGGTCGTTTTCAAAGATCGTCGCAAGCCAGATGTCATCCATCCGGGCGTGCATCCACATCCTCAGCGGTTCACCCCGCAGCCAGTCGTCGGTGATTTTGACCACGCCGGCGTAGATCAGGATGATTTCGGTCTGCAACTTGATCGCCGTGACCGGCCAACGGGGAATGATCAGCGACCGCGTTACAAACCCGAGCTGCGCATCCAGCGAAAACGCCCTGTTGGTTGGCGCCAGGGCCAAGAGAAAGGCGTAAAGCAGGACCATGTAGTTGTGGTTCAGGTACTGGGTCCGATCGAGAAGGAAGAAGTATCCGAAGATCAAGATGAACGCGACAAAGGCGAAACGGGTGAACAGCCCCACCATGATCAGCGCCGCCGAAACCCCCATCCCGAGCCAGAGGTAGTGTATCAGGGGATCCGGCAGCGGCCGGATGAAATCGAGCCCGAAATACGGAAAGTTGACCTGCACATCGACGTAGTAGCGCTCGATCCGGGTATAGCGGATGTAGCGCCAGCAATCCCAGACAAGGATGGCGCCGAAAACGATCCGCACTGCGGCAAGCGACTGAATGGAAACGGGCGACGACAGATGGGCCTTGATGGCTGCAAGCCAGCCTGCCGTCGCGCCGGCGCGCACAAGGGTGCCGTCCAGTGTTGTCATCCGTCGTGGCCCCTGTGTTGCCTGGTCCGTGTCACCGGCATCTTGCGAAGTCGCGGCGTCCCAGGGCAATAAACCCACGGTCTATATGCGGCTGACGCAACATAAGATTATGGAGCGCGGCCGCCGATTGGCGCTATTGTGCGTCCCATGAGCGACATGCCCCCAAACCCGGACGCGATCACCATCGTTTATGATGGGGATTGTCCCTTTTGCGCCGCGTTCGTGCGCATGACACGACTTCGTCAGGCTGCGGGCGAGGTGCGGCTTGTGGATGCACGCACACCCGACGCGGCTGTTCAGCAGGTGACGGAGGCAGGATACGACCTGAACGCCGGCATGGCCGTCTTGATGGGCGACACGATCTATCACGGCGACGCGGCAATGACAGTGCTGGCGGCGCTGACAACGCCCTCGGGGATGTTCAACAAGCTGGTCCGGGTGATGTTTCGGTCGCCTGCCCGCGCGCGCCTTTTGTATCCGCCGCTCACATGGGGCCGCGCACTGACTCTGCGTCTACTGGGACGAAAACGGCTCGGGGTCTAAGCCCTTTCCCTTGCAGCCCCGCGCGATATGTTGCATCCCGCGAAGACGCAACATCCAACCCCAGAACACCTCGAGGACGATATGGCAGACGGCAGCTTGAGCATGGACGCGAAACCCACCGAGGAAATTTCCGTTCGCGAGGTCTTTGGCATCGACACCGACATGAAGGTGAAAGCCTTTCCCGAACGCACCAGCCGCGTGCCCGAGATCGACACGACCTACAAGTTCGACCCCGATACCACGCTCGCGATCCTGGCAGGCTTTGGCTACAACCGCCGCGTGATGATCCAGGGCTATCACGGCACCGGGAAATCGACCCATATCGAACAGGTGGGCGCACGCCTGAACTGGCCCACGGTGCGTGTGAACCTGGACAGTCACATCAGCCGGATCGACCTGATCGGCAAGGACGCGATCAAGCTGCGCGACGGCAAGCAGGTGACCGAATTCCACGAGGGCATCCTGCCCTGGGCGCTGCGCAATCCCGTGGCCATCGTGTTCGACGAATATGATGCGGGCCGCGCCGATGTGATGTTCGTCATCCAGCGGGTGCTGGAACATGACGGCAAGCTGACGCTGCTGGACCAGAACGAAATCATCACGCCGAACCCGTGTTTCCGCCTGTTCGCCACTGCCAACACCGTCGGCCTGGGCGATACCACGGGCCTGTATCACGGTGTGCAGCAGATCAACCAGGCGCAGATGGACCGCTGGTCGCTTGTGGCGACGCTCAACTATCTCAGCCACGACGCCGAGGCCGCGATCGTTCTGGCCAAGAATCCGCATTACAATACCGAAAAGGGCCGCAAGACCGTGAACCAGATGGTGACGGTGGGCGATCTGACCCGGACGGCCTTCATGAATGGTGAATTGTCCACCGTGATGAGCCCGCGCACGATCATCACCTGGGCCCAGAACGCCGAGATCTTCCGCGATGTGGGCTATGCGTTCCGGGTGTCGTTCCTCAACAAATGCGACGAGCTGGAGCGTCAGACCGTGGCCGAGTTCTATCAGCGCTGCTTTGACGAGGAATTGCCGGAGAGTGCGGCGAGCATGAGCCTGGGCTAACGCCCGCGCGGCGGGGCCGACGTCCGAAACATCCAATCTGCAGCTTGTGGGGCGGTCCGGTGGACCGCCCCATTTGCATGTCCGGGACGGTGATGCCGGCACGCCGGACGGCGCGCATGTGCGACGGATGGAGCCATTTCATCGGTCTGGCCACACAACCACACCTTTCGATGTTTTCGAACTGCATTCTTTACAGGCGCAATATTTGATGTCTTGCTTAAGTCGTGAGCAGAAAACGAACCATTGGAATTGGTCTTTGTCTGGGCATCCTGACACTGCCCGGTCTTGCCATGGGCAACACGTTCGACGATCCGGTCAGGGTTTTCGCCACATGCGCCGGGCGGCTTTCCGCACAGATGGAACATCAATGGCTGTTGTCTGATCCCGCATCGGACCAGACCGAACACCAACGCGATATCGTTCTGGAGGTTCTGGCCGCAATGACGCCCGAAGGCCAGGAAAGCCGGATCATGGGATGGCGGCTCGAGGCAAAGGTCGCGCACGCCGCCCTTCTTCAGAGCGCCACGTTCCGCAACAGCCCGTGGGCCGGGGAAACCGCAACGCGTTTGGTGGCGCAGTGCACGACCCTCGTGGTCAGCTAGGCCCACGGCAATTGACGCCGCACGACGCCCGGTCCATCGTCGCGTCCATGACACATCCAACACCAGATGACATCGCCGCCGCCGCCGCCCTGATACAGGGACGGGTGCGCCATACCCCCATTCTGCAGGTCGAGGCAGACGCCCTTGGCCTGCCCTGCCCCATCACCCTGAAGCTGGAACACACCCAGGTGACGGGATCGTTCAAGGTGCGCGGAGCGTTCAACAACATGCTCAGCCGCAAGGTGCCCGCGGCGGGCGTGGTGGCAGCCTCGGGCGGAAACCACGGCGCGGCGGTGGCCTATGCGGCCACCACGCTGGGTCACAGCTCACGCATCTATGTCCCGCGCGCCATCGCCAAGGAAGAGAAACTGCAACGCATGCGGATGTTCGGCGGCGAGGTCGTTCTGACCGAAGGGTCGGTCGCCAACTGCATGACCGAATACGCGGCCTATGCCGAACAGACCGGCGCGCTGGACGTCCACCCCTACGACACGGCCCCCACCCTGGCTGGCCAGGGCACCGTCGCGCGCGAGATCGAGGACCAGATGGGCGGGCTCGACACGATCTTCGTTTCGACCGGGGGCGGCGGCCTGATCGGTGGCGTCTGTGCGTGGTTCGGGGATCGGGTCAAGGTCGTCTCGGTCGAGACCGAAGGCACCAACACGCTGGAACGGTCATTGCGAGAAGGGCCGGACATCGACGTGCAGGCCAGTGGCATAGCGGCCAGTTCACTGGGCGGGCCCCGGTTGGGCGCCCTGTCCTACGAGGTCATCCGCAAGCACGTGGACCAGGCGATCATCCTGCCCGATGATGCGGTCTTCGACGCCGCGAACCGATTGTGGGAGGGCACGCGCCTGATCGGAGAGCCCGGTAGCGCGGTGGCGCTGGCGGCTCTGACATCGGGGGCGTATGTGCCCGAAAAAGGAGAACGGATCTGCGTCCTGTTGTGCGGTGGCAATGCCGAGGTCGATTGGTTCAAGCGCTGAGACGGCTTGCCCTCACCCTGTGCCTGATCTGGCCCGGATCTGCCGCCATGACCCAATCCGCGGATTTCGAAAACCGGATGAATGCCACGCTGGCGCCGGTCGATGAAACTGCGCCTTTCGTGCAATGTGCCGGGGTGTTCCAGGCCTTTCGCGCGTTGGCGGGCGCCGACAGCGACATCGGCCGGGCGGCTCTGTCTCGCGAGGTGGACATGGCCATTTTGGCGACCCTGATCCGTCAAGATGAAACAGGCGCGGACGATGAGGCCGTGATGGACGAAATCCACCCCCTGATTGCCGCTGCGGCCGAATTGTACCTGGACAGGTTTGTTGCAAACCAAACCGCCTCGGGCGAGGTCATGGATGAAGGGTTGACCGCAACCCTTCAGGTTTGCAGCGAATTGCGGCTGAGATTCCTGGAGGGGTCGCAATGACACACCTGACGCTGATGGCGCTTGCCTGCGCGGTCGCACCGCCTGTTCATGCTCAGGACATGACGCTCTCCGAGGCGCTGGTTCTGCCCCGGCTGATCGACAGCGCCTGCTTCGACCTGGTCGAGGACAGCAACGGGTGCGAACAGGTGCTGTTGCTGGCCTCTGATGGTGACGTTGACCGCGCCGATCTGGTCATCTTGCGCGACTGGCGCACCGATCCGGCGTCCGAGCCGCTTCTGATCTCGCGCGGGATCGCCTTCAACGGGGCGATGTGGGGCATGGCGCCGTCGCGGTCACCTGCCGATGATGGCCGCGACCTGATGATGGCCGTGCAAAGCTGCGGGGACCGCGTCGACCTCTGAGCGCGCACGGCCGGCGATCGGGGCCGGTGGGCCCGGCCGATCTTGCGACGCGCCCGATTCTTGTGGCACCGAATGATGCGGCGGCCCTTGCCCTTCGCCGTGCAAAGCGCCACATTCCGCCCATGGCACACACCCCGTCCGACAACCCCGCAGAACCGTTCAAGAAGGCCCTGGCCGAGGCCACGCGCGTGCTTGCCGATGATCCTGATCTTGCGGTTACCTTCTCTGTCGACCCTCCGGGCCTGTCGGGCGACAATGTGCGCCTGCCCCAGGTCAGCCGCCGCATGACCCGCGACGAAGTTCTGTTGGCGCGCGGCACGGCCGATGCACTGGCCTTGCGCCACCGGTATCACGATGTGGGAACCGCCACGCGCTATGCACCCCAGGGCGCCATGGCCCGCGACCTGATGGACGCCATGGAAGCGGCCCGGTGTGAGGCCGTGGGCGCCCGCGACATGCCCGGCACCGCCGGCAATATCGACGCCAAGATCGGCCATGACGCACGGCGCAAGGGGTATGGCGAGGTCCGCGATGCGGCCGACGCCCCGCTTGCAACCGCCGCGGGCTACCTGATCCGCCATCTTGCCACGGGACGCACCCTGCCACCCGAAGCCACCAACGTCATGGAATTGTGGCGCGGCTTCATCGAGGACCGCTGCGACGGGACGCTCGACAACCTGGACAAGGTGTTGACCGACCAGTCCGCCTTTGCCCGGTTCGCCCGGAAGATGATCGAAGACCTGGGCTATGGCGACCAGTTGGGCGACGACCCCGACCAGATGGATGACGACTCGGAGGATGAGGCGGGCGAGGACGAGGAAGACCAGCCCGATTCCACCGGCGACGACGACAGCGAAGAGGAAGACGCCGAGGCCAATCCCGAACGCAGCCAGGACGAGCAGCAAGACGCATCCCAGGCGCAGGTCGAGATGGACGACCAGGGTGACATGGACGAGGCCGAAGAGCAGGAATTGCCCGATGGCGAATCCCCGCTGGAGCCGCCACCCCCCGCCCCTCATTCCGACGCCGATCCGACCTACACGGTGTTCACCACCGAACATGACGAGGAAATCAAGGCCGAGGAATTGGCCGAGGCCCAGGAACTCGAGCGTCTGCGCGCCTATCTCGACCAGCAGCTGGAGCCGCTGAAGGGGGCTGTCAGCCGTCTTGCCAACAAGCTGCAACGGCGGTTGCAGGCGCAACAGAACCGGTCGTGGGAATTCGACCTGGAAGAAGGCATTCTGGATGCGGGCCGCCTGGCGCGCGTCGTGGCCAACCCGACGACTCCGCTCAGTTTCAAGATCGAACATGACACCGAATTCCGTGACACGGTGGTGACGCTGCTTCTGGACAATTCCGGATCCATGCGGGGCCGCCCGATCTCGATCGCGGCGATCTGTGCGGATGTCCTGGCGCGCACGCTGGAACGCTGCGGCGTCAAGGTCGAGATCCTGGGCTTTACCACACGGGCCTGGAAGGGCGGACGCTCCCGCGAGGAATGGCTGGCACAGGGGCGCCCGCAGGCTCCGGGCCGCCTGAACGATTTGCGTCACATCATCTACAAGAGCGCCGACGCGCCCTGGCGTCGGGTACGCGACAACCTGGGCCTGATGATGAAAGAAGGCCTGCTGAAGGAGAATATCGACGGCGAGGCGCTGGAATGGGCGCATCGGCGGATGGTGAACCGGCCCGAGGCGCGCAAGATCCTGATGGTGATCTCGGACGGGGCGCCGGTGGATGACAGCACGCTGTCGGTCAACCCGGCCAACTACCTGGAAAAGCACCTGCGCGATGTCATCGCGATGGTGGAAAAGCGGCGCGCGGTGGAATTGCTGGCGATCGGCATCGGCCACGACGTGACGCGTTACTATGAACGCGCGGTGACGATCACCGATGCCGAACAGCTGGCCGGAGCGATCACCGAACAACTGGCGTCGCTGTTCGATTCGGACCCGCGCGCGCGCGCCCGTGTCATGGGCATCAAACGCGCCGGATGAGCGGCCTGCAGGGGAATTGCGCCCGCTGACGCGGTCGCCTGGCCGCGCGCGCAGGCTGCGCCTGCGCGCGCGGCGACCGGGGCAAATGCGCCGCTCCACCACAGGCCGCACCGCCTGTGGCAGCGGCGGATGCCTCCGGCGGCCATATTTGAAGGATAAAGATGGGGTGCGTCATGCGCCTTTTCCTGGGGGTGGGACGAACACGGCATGTATCAGACTTTCAAGGCGACAACCCGGCCAGGTGATGGGCCGCCCCGGCTGGAACAGCTGCGCGCGCAGATGGCGGCGGAAGGCCTGGACGGGTTCCTTGTGCCGCGCGCCGATCGGTTTCAGGGCGAATACGTGGCACCCGCCGATGAGCGGCTTGCCTGGCTGACGGGGTTCACGGGTTCGGCCGGGTTTGCCGCCGTGCTGGCCGATATTGCCGGGGTGTTCATCGATGGGCGCTACCGGGTGCAGGTCAAGTCCCAGACCGATACCAGGGTGTTCACGCCGGTCCCCTGGCCCGACACCTCGCTGGAGACCTGGCTGATCGATGCGCTGCCCCTGGGCGGCGTCGTGGGGTTCGACCCGTGGCTGCACACGGTGGCGGAGGTGCAGAGACTGGAAAAGGCGCTTGGTCCCCGACAGATCGCATTGCGGCCAGTGGCCAACCTCGTCGACGCGATCTGGCAAGACCGCCCCGCGCCGCCCATGGGCAAGGTGACCCGATGGCCTGACGCCCTGGCCGGGTCGAGCGCCACCGAGAAGCTGTCCATGATCGCCGCGGCACTGGCGGACGCGGGGCATGATGCGGCCCTGATCACCCAGCCCGACAGCTTGTGCTGGCTGTTGAACCTGCGCGGCGGCGATGTGCGCCACACGCCGCTGGTGCATGCGATGGGGGTGGTCCGCCGATCCGGTGCGCTGGATTTGTTCGTGGAGAGTGACAAGCTGGGGGATGTGGCGTTGCCGAAGGCGGTCACGGTGCTGGCCCCGGACGCGCTGGAGGCGGTTCTGGCCTCGGAAGAGGGGCGCATCCGGATCGATCCGGCCACGGCACCTTTCGCCGCCATGGACGCGTTGAGCGCGGGACCATCGCGTGTTGTCGAAGGCCCTGATCCGTGCCTGATGCCCAAGGCGCTGAAACATCCCGACGAAATAGCGGCCACCCGCGCCGCGCATCTGCGCGATGGGGTTGCCATGGTGCGGTTCCTGCACTGGTTCGACACGAAGGCCCCGCAAGGCAGCCTGACCGAGATTGATTGCGTGCGCGCGCTGGAAGGGTTCCGCGCCGAAACCGGCGCCCTGCGGGAGATCAGTTTCGACACCATCGCGGGCGCAGGACCCAATGGCGCCATCGTCCATTACCGCGTCACCGAGGACACCAACGCCCCGGTCCGGCCAGGCCAACTGTTCCTGATCGACAGCGGAGGGCAATACGAGGACGGCACCACCGATATCACCCGCACCCTGCCTGTAGGCGCGGTCGGTGACGAAGAACGGATCGCCTTCACCCAGGTTCTGCGGGGCATGATCGCCATCCATCTCGCGCGCTGGCCGCGCGGGCGCACGGGCGCGCATCTTGACGCGCTGGCCCGCGCGCCGTTGTGGCAGGCGGGGCGCGACTACGATCATGGTACCGGACATGGCGTCGGGGTGTTCCTGGGCGTTCACGAAGGACCGCAGCGGCTGAGCCCGATCTCGACCGTCCCGCTGGAGCCGGGTATGATCCTGTCCAACGAGCCCGGCTATTACCGGGAAGGGGCGTTCGGCATCCGCATCGAGAACCTCGTGGTGGTGGCGGAGGCCGGGCCGATTCCCGGCGATGATGCGCGCAACCTGTTGTGTTTCGACACGCTGACCTATGCGCCCATCGACACGCGCCTTATCATGGCGGATATGCTGAGCGGGGCCGAACGGGATTGGCTCAACGGGTATCATGGCGAGGTTCTGGCCCTTCTCGGCCCGGAACTGGACAGCGACACCGCCGCCTGGCTCACGCGCGCGTGCGCGCCGATCTAACACACGCCTGTCACATGTGCTTGGCATGGGTCATGTCACGCATCTAAAAAGAGACGAACGCAAGGAGAGACGATCGATGGCAGACCACATCAAGATCCGCAAAGCGACCGGAACATGGGTCGTGCGCGCGGGCGGCGCTGTTCTTGCCGAAAGCAGCAATGCGCTGGAATTGAGCGAGGGCGACTACACGCCGGTGATTTATTTTCCGCAGGCCGATATCGCAATGGCCTTCCTGGAAAAGACCGAAAGCTCCACCCGCTGCCCCTACAAGGGCACGGCCAGTTACTTCACCTTGTCGACCGCCGACGGGGACATCCCGGATGCCGCGTGGAGCTACGAGGACCCGATGGAGGGCGTTGCCCGGATCAAGGACCACATCGCATTCTACGCCGACCGGGTATCTGTCGAGCAGCTTTGATCGCACGCCCGGCCGGGCCACAGCCCGTTTTCAGCTGTGTTCCTCGGCCGCCGTCGCGGCCAAGGCCCGGTTATAGGCCTTGAGCGCATCCACATGGAACAGCGCCCCTTCGAGCGCGGGCGGCCCATCGCCCGGCGCAAGCTGCACCACGGGAACGAAATCGAGCCCCGTGCGCTCGAAGATCGGCAAGGCCCGCTCGAGCGTGGCGTTGCTCTCGGTGAATATCCCCTGCTCGATCAGCGTCAGCAGCCGTTCTTCGGGGGCCGCGTTTTCATGGCCCATCGGACGCATCACCTTGCCCACACGGAACATCGCCAAGAGATAGGACTGCGGACCCGCTGCGAGGTGAATGTTGCGCCGCTCCAGCTGGGTCAGGAAAAAGGACCTGTGCACCAGCCGTGAGGCCAGGGCCGTCGACAGCGACACCGCCACCATCACCGCAAGCCCGGTCTGCCAGTCGCCCGTCAATTCGAACACGATCAGGGTGGTAGAAATCGGCGCCCCCAGAACGGCCGCCGCCACGGCCCCCATGCCGGCCAGCGCATACAGCGATTCAGACCCCGAGACATTGGGGAAGATCGCGGTTGCCACCAGCCCGTAGGCCAGCCCCGTCAGTGCCCCGATCATCAGCGAGGGCGAAAACACCCCGCCCCCCATGCGGCCCCCGATCGTGATGCCGGCGGCCACGACCTTGATGATCGTGAACACGATAGCTTCGTGCAGCAGCAATTGCCCGGTCAGGGCCGCCGTCGTGGTCTCGTAGCCGACCCCGATGATATGCGGGAAATAGATGGCGATGGCCCCCAGAAGAAACCCTGCAATCGCAGGCCGCAACCACCTGGGAATCCCGGTCGCGTTTTGCAATCGCGTGCCCATGTCATCGGCCCAGAAGGTGCCCCGCATAAAGGCCACCGCCACCAGACCTGACACCAGACCGAGGATCAGGAAGGCCGGTAGTTCGACATAGAATTCAAGCGCACTGTCGCCGCCAAGGGTGAATTCGGTCACATCGCCAAACGCCAGCCGGTTGATCACCGTTCCCGCGGCCGAGGCGATCACGATCGGGGCAAAGGCATGCACCGCGAAATGGCGCAGCACGACCTCCAGCGCGAACAGCGCCCCCGCGATCGGTGCGTTGAAGCTGGCCGACACCGCCGCCGCGACAGCACAACCCAAAAGATCGCGGCCCGTGATGCCGTCGGCCTTGATCCAGCGGGACACGCGGGTGGAAATCACGGCCGCAAGGTGAACCACCGGCCCCTCCCTGCCCGAGGATCCGCCCGATCCCAGGGTGATCATCGAAGCCACGGCCGAGGCAAGACCCGCGCGTTCCTCCACCCGTCCATCGGCCAGCGCGGCGCCCTCGATCACATCGGCCACCGACCGCACACGCCCGTCCGGGGTGAACCAATGCAAGATGAACCCCACAACCAGGCCGCCACAGACCGGGATGATCAAGATCACCCACCACGGCAGGCCCTGCGCGAAGGAATGCAGCATCCGCACGTCGTCGACACCGTAAAGCGTATGTTGAAGCCAGTTGATTCCGGCACGAAAGAAGAGCGCCGCAAAGCCCGCTGCAATCCCGACGATCAGGGCAATGAACCAGAACTGGATCTGGCTCGGGCCTTTCTGGCGCAACACCTTCCAGCCGTTCCGGCACGCCGAGACGACGTCTCGCACCTGGTCCTGGATAAAGCTGCGTCCGCTCTCGGCCACAGGTCCCGCCTTTCACGAAGCCTTGCCGCCCGATCGCCTCAAGGCGCGCTTGGTCCTGATCTCGGCCCGGGCATGGAGCAAGCTGTAAATGACACAACCCCCCAAGAAAACCCCGACCGGCATCACGATGGCCATGATTATGGACACGCGGATGAAAGCATTCGTGAACGCCCCGGACCGCAGCCTGACGGGCCGGCCGGCCAGCCGCTCGCCGCCCTGTGCTGCAGGCCGCCCTCCACGGGCCGCACCCGAACCGGGGACAGCGGGAAACCCCGCCCATCTTTATCACTCAAATATGGCCGCCGGAGGCGCGTCCGCCCTCCCGCACCGCGCCGACATCACCCGCAATCGCGCACCGCCAACCCTATCGCCGCACCGAAGGCGCGCGGGGCGACGACGACGTCGGCGCACGCCCGGCCTGACGGATCAGCGACGCCCGTCGAGCAAGGCGCGCGCCGCATCGCGGGCCGCGTCGGTCACGGTGTCGCCGGACAACATCCGCGCAACCTCGTCGATGCGGTCGCCCGGCGCCAATGGAACCACCCGGCTGAAGGTCACGCCCGCCTCGACATGTTTCGCCACACGCCAATGATACCCGCCAAGTGCCGCCACCTGGGGCGAATGGGTGACCACCAGAACCTGCCCCCCCTCGGCCAGGGCCGACAGCCTGCGCCCGACCGCATCGGCGGTCGCTCCGCCCACCCCACGGTCGATCTCGTCGAAGATCATTGTCAGACCCCTGGCCTCTGCGGTCAGACACACTTTCAGCGCCAGCAAGAACCGCGACAATTCCCCGCCCGAAGCGATCCGGTTCAACGGACCAGCCGGCGCACCGGGATTGGTGGCAACGGTGAAGGTCACGGCATCCGTGCCATCAGGGCCGGGGGCGGCATCCGAAATCTCGGTTCGGAAAACCGCGCGCTCCATCTTCAGCGGGGCAAGTTCCGCCGCCATCGCCGCATCCAGTCGCCCTGCCGCCTCGCGTCGGGCCGCGCTCAGGGCATCCGAAGCCGCCGCGAAGGCGGCCCCGGCAGCGGCAGAGGCCGCCTCGAGATCCGCGATCTCGCCCGCGCCCCCGTCCAGCGTGGCCAACCGGCCGCGCAGATCATCGGCAAGACCGGCCAGATCATCAGGAAGAACGCCGTGCTTGCGCGCCAGGCCGCGCAAGGCGAACAATCGATCCTCGGTCTCTTCCAGCTCCGAGGGATTGAAACTCAACGCGTCGGCGAACCGTTCGACACCTTCCAGGGCCTCCGACAATTCCACGGTCGCGCGTTCCAGTGCCGCCAGCGGCTCATCCAGCCCCCCCTCGGCCTTGTCGGTCACGCTTTCCAACCAGCGCCGCGCATCGCCCATGGCGCCTTCCGCCCCGTCCAGCCCAAGCGCCGCCATGGCGCGCGCCACATCTTCGCGCATCCGTTCGGCGGCCTGCATCAGGCGGCGGCGCGCATCCAGCGTGTCTTCCTCGCCGGGTTGCGGGTCCAGCTTGTCGAGTTCGGCCACAGCGTGGCGCAGAAACTCTTCCTCTTCGCGCATCGCGGCCAGGCGCGCCTCTGCCTCTTCCAGCGCACGGGCCGCGACCCGGCGGGCAGCCCAGGCACCGCGGACAGAGGCCACCTGATCGGCAAGACCACCGAAATCGTCCAGCATCGCCCGGTGCTGGCGCGGATCGAGCAGGCCCTTGTCATCTTGCTGGCCATGCAGCTCGACCAGCACATCCGACAAGGCGCGCAAGACCTCGCCGCTGGCACGGCGGTCATTGACCCAGGCCGTCTTGCGTCCTTCGGGCGTGTTCACACGGCGCAAGATCAACTCGTCGGCGACGGGGAAACCCGCATCTTCCAGAACAGCGCGCGCGGGATGACCTTCGGACAGGTCAAAGGCCGCAACGACCTCGCCCTGATCGGCGCCTGCGCGCACCAGATCCGCACGCCCCCGCCAGCCCAGAACAAACCCCAACGCATCCAGCAAGATCGATTTCCCGGCCCCGGTCTCGCCGGTCAACACGTTGAGACCCGGCTGAAACGCAAGCTCCAGCCGGTCGATGATCAGCATGTCGCGGATATCGAGATGTCGCAGCATTATGGATTGATGAACCCTATCGACCCCGGACGGTCAAGGAAGAACAAGCAGGTGTCAGAGCCACTCGCCCCGGACGGTCTGCCGCCACACATCGCGCAACCATCCCTCACCGGCGGCTTCGGGCGACAGGTTCTGGCCCGTCAACGTGCGGAAGGCGTCGTCGTAAAACGGGGACGACTGGAAGTTGTAGCCCAGAATGGCGCCCGCGGTTTGCGCCTCATCGGTCAGGCCAAGCGCCAGGTAAGCCTCCACCAGGCGTAGCAGGGCCTCGGGTGTTTGCGAGGTGGTCTGGAATTCCTCGACCACGACGCGGAACCGGTTGATGGCGGCGGTGTAGTGTTCACGGCGCAGATAATAGCGGCCGATTTCCATTTCCTTGCCGGCCAGGTGGTCGAAGGCCAGGTCAAAGCGCAAGATCGCGTCCTGGGCGTATTCGCTGTCGGGGTAGCCTTCGATCACCAGGCGCAGCGCCTGCAACGCCTGAAAGGTCACGCCCTGGTCGCGGCCGACCTGGTCGATCTGGTCGTAGTAGCTGAGCGCCATGAGATACTGGGCATAGGCCGCGTCTTCCTGGCCGGGATAGAAATCGAGGTAGCGCTGCGCGGCGATGCGGGCGTTCTCGTAATCCTCGTCCTCGTGATAGGCGAAGGCCGCCATGATCAGCCCACGGCTTGCCCATTCCGAATAAGGGTAAAGGCGTTCAATCTCGATAAACAGGGCAGCCGCGTCATCGGGATCGCCGATTTCAAGTTCACGCTCGGCCTGTTCAAAGATGATCTGCGGATCCAGTTCTTCGAGCGGAACGGTGTTGTTTCTGCTTGCAAAAAGGCCGCCGCCGCCGCCGCCACCGCAGGCCGACAACACTGTGATCAGCACCATGGCCGTGCCGACCTTCAGCTTCCGGTTAATCGCGCGGCTGTTGGCGTGCATCGCTGGTGTCCCTAAGTCCTGTCGTCCCAAGCGGTGTACACCGCGTCTTCCAGAGGCGGTCTATCATATAAATTTCGGGTGCAAAACGCCTGAAATCGCGCTGTGTGTCAGGTTGACACCGGACGTGATCCAATAGCCGCGATCAGGCCACATGCGCCAGATCGGCACGCCCCACCCCGATACCGGGCAAGCGCGCGGCCTGGGCATCGGTGCATTCAACAAAGCGGAATGCGTTCGGGTCGGAATACAGCGCGCGCAGCAGTTGATTGGTCAGCATGTGACCGGCGCGCACCCCCGTGTAGCGCCCCAGGATCGGCGCGCCTGCCAAGGCCAGATCGCCCAGCGCATCCAGCATCTTGTGGCGAACGGCCTCATCGGCGTGACGCAGGCCGCCGGGGCTGAGCACGGTATCTCCATCCACAACGACCGCGTTGTCATAAGTTCCGCCAAGTGCCAGGCCGGCTGCATGCATCGCATCGACATCCGCCTTGCGGCAAAAGGTGCGGCTGTCGCACAGCTCGCGCACGAACCGCCCGTTGGCAAGGTTCGCCACGCGACGCTGGCGTCCGATGGCGGCATCGGCAAAATCAATCGTGAAATCCATCTCCAGCCCTGCGGCAGGGGACAGGCGCGCTTCGGCCTCGCCATCGCGGACCACGACATCTTTCAGGACTTCGATCGCGCGGATTGCCGCGGTCTGTTTCTGTATTCCCGCGGCCAGGAAGGCCCGCACAAACGGGGCGGCAGACCCGTCAAGGATGGGAAGTTCGGGACCGTCCACCTCGATCAGGGCATTGTGAATGCCACAGCCCGCAAGCGCGGCCATCACATGTTCCACCGTCGACACTTCGCTGCCGCCATCACCCTGAAGCTTGGTGCAAAGCCTGCTCATCGGGACAGCATCGAAACGGGCCGGGATCATCGCCGACCCGGGCAGATCGGACCGCTGGAACCAGATGCCCAGATGCGCGGCCTGAGGACGCACGACCATACGCACAAGTCGACCGGTGTGGAGCCCCACACCCGTGAAATTGACCGATGTCCGTAACGTTGCCTGCATCATCATCTCGCTGTCGTCCGCATCGTTTTGCCCACCATCGCCGGCTCGCGCGATCGGGACGTTCGCACGGCCCACCTTTCCGGTGATCTGGAGATAGCGGTCGCCGGATAAAGGAACAATTCAACCTTTATGACTCGTTGCAACAAAGCGGGGGGCGATCGGCGAAACTTTGCCTAGGTGGTCAAATCCCAACGCCAAGTATCTGTTTTAAATAAAAAAAGGGCCAGCGCCTGGCTGGCCCTTGTATCAGTTTTGTGACCGGTATCAGTTCGCCTGCCGGCGCAGGAAAGCCGGAATTTCGATGCGTTCCTGTTCAGGATCGACCACGCCATCGTCACCGCCGTCCATCGGGGCCGGCGCAGCGACCATGCGGCGCTGACCCGTTGCCGTCACCGGCGGCTGGCGACGTTCGGGCGCAGCCTGCGCCGCCTCTTCGCCATGCCCCGTCATGCGGTTGATCAGGGAATTGATGCCGAACCGCGACTTTGCGTGTGCATCCTGGGGGGGCTGCCGTTCACCCGCCGATGGCTGGAATCCGGTGTCGCGAGGCGTGTCTTTCTGGATCGCCGCGCGCAGGCGGGCCAAGGCCTCGGGGGTGGGGTGTCCGGCTGCGGCCGGTTTGGGAGCCACGAATTCCGGCTCGGCCTCGGCGGCGGTCAGAACCACCGGCTGAGGGGCGACGGCCGGACGATACGCGGGCGGAGGCACATCGCCGTCATCGGTGTGATCGTCTTCGACCGCATCCATGCCGAGACCGGCGAACAGGGACGGCTCCGGTGCGGCCTCTGCCGCGACGTGGGGTTCATACTGGGCAGCGGTTTCTTCCGGCTCGACCGCTTCGGGGGCGGCCTCGGGCTGGCGGCTTGCCACGGCCGCGGCGGCATAGGTGCTGCGCGGTGCCGCCACTGCCTGGTTGAATTCGCTGACATCGATTCCGGTGGCGACAACGCTCACGCGCATCTTGCCTTCCATCGAGGTATCGAGGGTCGACCCGACGATGATGTTCGCGTCCGGGTCCACTTCCTCGCGGATGCGGTTGGCCGCTTCGTCCAGTTCGAACAAGGTCAGGTCGTAGCCGCCGGTGACGTTGATCAGGACACCCCGGGCGCCTTTCAGGCTGATCTCGTCCAGCAGCGGGTTGGCGATGGCCTTCTCTGCGGCCTGCAGCGCGCGGCTGTCGCCCTCGGCTTCGCCGGTTCCCATCATGGCCTTGCCCATCTCGTTCATCACGGCGCGAACGTCCGCGAAGTCGAGGTTGATCAGGCCCGGCCGCACCATCAGGTCCGTCACGCCCTTGACACCTTGGTACAGAACGTCATCGGCCATTGCGAAGGCTTCGGTGAAGGTGGTCTTTTCGTTGGCCAGCCGGAACAGGTTCTGGTTGGGAATGATGATCAGCGTATCGACAACCTTTTGAAGGGCTTCGATCCCCTCATCGGCCTGGCGCATCCGCTTGGAGCCTTCGAACTGGAACGGCTTGGTGACAACACCGACGGTGAGCACACCCAGCTCCCGCGCGGCCTGTGCGATGATCGGTGCGGCCCCGGTGCCGGTGCCTCCACCCATGCCGGCGGTGATGAAGGCCATGTGCGCACCGGCAAGGTGATCGACGATCTCTTCGATGCTTTCCTCTGCGGCGGACGCGCCGACAGCGGGACGGGCCCCAGCGCCCAACCCTTCGGTGACGCGCGCGCCCATCTGGATCTTGGCACTTGCCTTGGACTGCGCCAGGGCCTGTGCATCGGTATTCGCGGTGACGAACTCGCAGCCATCAAGCTCCTGTTCGATCATGTTGTTGACCGCGTTGCCGCCTGCCCCGCCCACACCGAAAACAGTGATGCGCGGCTTCAGGTCCGGCTGCGCGTTGGGCATCATAAGATTGAGTGTCATAGCTCTGTCCGCCTGTGTGCTGGTCTGCGCCCCGATCTTCCGGCCGGGTTCGGATATGCCTCGTTTGCACGCAGACTACCGTGTTCCTGAGGGCGCGTCACGCAAAAACAAGGCGAAATCAGCAAAATATGGGGCAAAAATCAGGCCCACACGCGGGATTTCGCCGATTTGCCCAGATGTAGCGGTTCATGACGGCAGGCGCACGAATGGCACCGGGGCCGACAGGCCGCCGCGCCGGGGGCTGCTGGTGTGCAAGATGGCGCTGCTCTGCCTCCATCCCTGCCGGTTTCCGGCGTGTCACGATCGTAGCAAATTCCCTGTCATGCGTCACCCACGACCCCGGCGCGGGCGATCTGTGCTGCTACCAGTTTTCGCGGAACCACTTGACCGCACGCTTCAGGCTTCGGGCCGGGTACCGATCGGAGGGAGTTTCGAAATCCCACCACTCGTCCTGCGGATAGGCGGCAAACAGCGCAAGACCGACACAGGCCGAAAAGGCCGGCCCGCAGGTCGATTGCGGCAAGCCCTGCACCCGCAAGGGCCGCCCGAGACGCACCTGGTTGCCCAGGATGCGGCTGGCCAGCCCGTCAAGCCCGGGGATCTGGCTGGCGCCGCCGGTCAGGACGATGCGCTGCGAGGGCAGATGTTCGAACCCCGCCGCATCCAGACGCGTGCGCACCTCTTCGAGGATTTCCTCGACGCGCGGGCGCATGACACCGATCAGCTCGGCACGCGTGGCTGTCCGCCGATCATGGTGCCAATCGCCGGTATCGCCCTCGAGTTCGATGATCTCCCGGTCGTCCATCCCGGTCGCGATCACCCCGCCGAAACGGGTCTTGATCCGTTCGGCATGGGACATGGGGATCTGCAGGCCCTGGCTGATGTCCGACGTGACGTGATCGCCCCCCATCCGAACGGTATCGGCGTAGATCATGTGTTTCTTGATGAAGATCGACAGGCTGGTCGCGCCGCCGCCCATGTCGATACAGGCCGCCCCCAGTTCCTGTTCGTCTTCGACCAGGCTGGACACCCCCGCCACATATCCGGCAGAGGCCAGACCGGCGAGTTCCAGATCACAACGCTTGATGCAATGCAGCAGCGTTTCGATCGCGCCCGCGTCGATCGTCAGAAGATGCAGATCGACGGACAATCGGTTGCCCACATGGCCGCGCGGGTCGGACAGGCCAGTGCGATTGTCGAGCGAGAAATTCACCGGCTGCGCATGGAGGATTTCCCGCCCACGGCCCAGGTCCGGCACGTCACAGGCCGCCAGCACATTGCCGACATCGGCGTCGGTGACGGTCCCCGCGGTCAGCGACACCTCTCCGTCAAGGCCGTAGCTGCGCGGCCGCGCCCCCGCCAATGAGACGATGACGTGGTCCACCCGCGTCTGCGCCATTTTCTGAGCGGCCTGCACCGCTGTTCGAATGGCGCGCTCGGTTTCCTGGCAGGTGTCGATCTCGCCGAATTTCAGGCCGCGCGACCGGGTTGTCGCCGCCCCGATCACCCGGAAGCTCGATTGCCCCGCCATCGATCCGATCCCCTCGGCGGGAACAAAGTCCTGCTTTTGATCGAAACGCAGGACAAGGCAGGAAATCTTGTGCGTGCCGATGTCCAGAACGGCCATGACGCCACGGCGCATGGCCTCCTGGCGTTTGGCCCGCATCGCGCGCTGCGATTGATATAGCATACTCATCCGCTTTGCTCTCCGGTCAGAGGGTCCAGTTCCAGCGCGCGCATCCGGCGAAGATCTTCCATCGCGGCATCGCTGAGTTGTACGGTCAGCCTGTCGGGGTTGCGCAGGTCGATGCGCACCACGTCCCGGCTCAGAATTTCTGCGACGTCCTGAAGCGCCAGCGTCCGGTCCAGCGCCTGAACAGCCCCCTGTTCCGGCAGCAAGATGCGGCGCCCGTCGGTCAACACCACATCCCAACGGCGGTCGCCCATCCGCACCAGCCCGCGCAGCAAATCCCCCAAGGGCGATGCTGCGGCATGGATGCGAAGCGCCTCGTCCACAACCCGGTCCGCGCCCTCCCCGGCCACGGCGGGCAGCGGGCGTTCGAGAGGGCGTTCATCAAGGCCGGCAACGAAATGCCCCTCGGCGTCGATCAGCACGGCGCCGTCGCGGGTCTGCCAGATCAGGGCCGGCACCCGTTCCACGACCCTTACCGCCAGATAGCCGCCCGACTGGATCCGCAGATCAGCGGTCTGCACGGCCGGAAGCGCCTCGATCCGGGCACGCAATGCGTCCAGGTCGAGGTCGAAAGAGCTGATCGGCAGATCAAGGGACACCGCGCCCCGGATCTGGGCGGTGACGGCGGGGCTGGCGCCATCGACGCCCATCAGGTTCACGCGGAATTCCGGCCGATCCTCGATCTCGCGCCGGACCTCCTGGACGTGTTCCCAGATCGCGGTGCGCTGTTGTTCATCCCCGAGATACAGGGCAAGGGCCATGACCACGGCAAGGCTTGGCAGCCCGATACGCAGGAACCGGCGATAAATCGGTGTCAGCCACATCCGTTGGGCCCGGTAGGACCAGATCGAAGGCGCGGGATCACGGGCGGGTTCCGTCACCGGGCCCCGGCGGGCAATCAACGGTCGCATGACGCGTCCTCCACAAGCCAGCGGCACAGCGCGCCGAAAGAAATGCCCTTGGCCTCGGCCTGCTCCGGCGTCAGCGAGGTCGGCGTCATGCCGGGTTGCGTGTTGGTTTCCAGCAAGATCAGGCCCGCCATCCCGCGCGCGTCATCCCACCGGAAATCCGTGCGGCTGACACCCCGGCACCCAAGCGCGCGATGCGCCGTGACCGCCATTCGCATACAAGCGTCAAAAATCTCCTGCGGGAGATCGGCGGGCACCACGTGGCTGGATCCGCCCTCGACATACTTGGCGTCATAGTCATACCAGCCGGCGGTCAGGATGTCGGTGACCGTCAGGGCACCGGGATCATCCGGGCCGTCGCCCACGACGGACACGGTCAATTCGCGGCCCTTGATATAAGCTTCGACCATCACCTCGTCTGGCATGGTATCGGCCAGCTTCGGCGGCGCGTTCGCGCCCTCCGCCACCAGGTAGACCCCGACCGAGGAACCCTCGCAATTGGGCTTGATCACGTAGGGCGGCGCCATCACGTGGCCGGCCATGACATCGGATCTGGGGGCAATGATGCTGTCGGCCACCGGCAGTCCGTGGCGTCGATAGACGTCCTTGGTGCGGCTCTTGTCCATCGCCAGCGCCGAGGCCAGCACGCCCGAATGAGTATAGGGCAGGCGCAGCCATTCCAGCATGCCTTGAACACAGCCATCTTCGCCCCAGCGGCCATGCAAGGCGTTGAAACAGACGTCGGGTTCAATCGCGGCAAGGCGCACGCACAGGTCGGGGCCGGCATCGACCTCCACCACGTCGTATCCTTCGCCCCTGAGCGCCTCAGCGCAGCCGCGACCTGTGGATAAAGACACCTCGCGCTCTGCCGAGGGGCCACCCATCAATACCGCGACACGGGGGGATGTTCTGCTCGAACCCGCCACCTGATACCGCCTCAATTCGCCGCCGGGATCGTTGCCCGGTCAGTCTTTTTCGGGGCTTTGCCCCTTGTTGTTGTCGTCCGGTTTGGCCGGATCAATCCGCCGCCGGTCGCCCGACGCGCATGATTTCCCATTCTAGCTCTATTCCGAGCTGTTCGAAAACCCTTTTTCGGACCTCTTCGCCCAATCCTTCGAGATCCGCGGCTGTTGCGTCACCGGTATTGATCATGAAGTTGGAATGCATCTCGGACATCTGCGCCCCACCCCGGCGCGCGCCGCGCATGCCGGCCGCGTCGATGACCTTCCATGCCTTGAGGTCATGCACGTCATCGGCGCGCCCGGTCGATGAAAACCCGGCCGGATTGCGAAACGTCGATCCGGCGCTGCGATCCTTGGTGGGTTGGGTCGCATCGCGTTTTGCAAGCTGGTCTTCCATGCGCGCAACCAGCGCTGCTGGCTCGCCTGGTTCGGCGCGAAAGGTCACCGACGTGATGATGGCGTCGGGCGGCAGATCGGTCTGGCGATAGTCAAAGCGGATGTCATCGCGCCCGAACACATGGACCCGCCCGTCGCGCAAGATCGCCGTCGCACTTTCGAAATGGTCGGCCACGTAAGAGCCATAACACCCCGCATTCATCCGCAAGGCCCCGCCGATCGCACCCGGAATCGTGCGCAAGAACGTCAGGTCCAACCCGGCATCGGCCGCCTTGCGCGCCACGTGCGCATCCAGAGCCGCAGCGCCCGCCGTCACCATGCCATCGCCGGTTTCGATCTGGTTGAAGCCGCGCCCAAGGCGGATCACCACGCCGGGCAGCCCCCCGTCACGCACGATCAGGTTCGATCCCAACCCCATCGGAAACACCGGAACCGAGGCATCCAGAACCGACAGGAAATCCGCCAGATCATCTTGATCGGCAGGCTGAAACAACCAATCGGCCGGACCGCCGACGCGCAGCCAGGTCAGATCGCTCAAGGAACGGTTCGCGGTCAGGTGACCGCGCGGCGTCGGCAAGACGGTGGTCATCGGGTGGTCGTATCCTCCGGCTTGTTCCGGCGTCCGCGCTGCAAGATCGCCGCCACGGCCGTGCCAAGCGCACAGCCCGGTGCGGCAACGGCCAGAACCACCATCGGGACCAGGACCTGGCCCACCACCGTCATCGGATCGAACATCACCAGCAAAAGGGCAGCCGCGGCGATCAGCGCGAAGGTGGATAACATTCCCGCCCTGACGGACAAGCGTTGCGACATGAAATATCCCAAAAGGAAACCTGACATCAACGGCGCAATCACAACGATCAGGTGCAGCAAGGTCATCAGTTCTGCTCCTCTTCCGGTTGTTCGTTTGGTCCCAGCACCAGACCGCGCATCCTTTGCCCCGCCCGGATCAGGGGCCAGCGCAGAACCGAAGCCCCGGCAGCCATCAAGATGAGGCCCCAGATCGGGCCGAGAACCAGGGTCACATAGCCCAGCAGCGGGATGCCGGTCGCAATCAGCGCCCAGGCGGCCGGCCAATGGTATCGCTGCGGACCCATCGCCACGAGGCATGCGAGGATGGCCCAAAGACAGGCAAGGATCAGCGGAATCGGCATCATCCTTCCCCTTTCAATCGACGGTTGGCGTAGCGCGCCAACGCGAACAAAGGATTGCGAAACATCGACCCCAAGGCGAACAGCAGGACGGCGAGCCAGACGAGACCGACCTCAAGACCCACGAAGACCGCCAGCGGAACGAACAGTATCAATAGCGTGATACCCGGCGCGAATTGCCACCTGTAGGGCAACATGGCCACGACAGCCGCCGCGAGGACCCAAAGCGATGCCAGTATCAGTGACAGGGGCATGATTGCCGCCTCCTTGTGCTTCATGTCACGCGGCCCACTACCGGCCCTCAGCCCGGTCCCGCGTGGTCGTCCAAGTCCTTCAAACGGTCGGGCAAACCATGCGCCCAGGTCGAAATCGTGCCCGCGCCCAGGCACACGACCATATCGCCCGGCCGGGCCTGTTCGCGCACCAGTCGTTCCAGATCATCTTCCGACAAGATGGCGCGTGCATGGCGATGCCCGTGCCGGATCAACCCCGCCACCAGATCGTCGCGGCCCGCGCCTTCGATCGGGTCCTCGCCGGCGGCGAAGACCTCGGCGATCGCCACGACATCGGCCTCGTTGAAGCAGCCGCAGAAATCATCGAACAGGCTGGCCAGCCTCGTGTAGCGGTGCGGCTGGTGCACGGCGATGACGCGGCCCTCTGATGCCTGGCGCGCGGCCTTGAGCACGGCTGCAATCTCGACCGGGTGATGGCCGTAATCATCGATGATCGTGATGCCACCGACCTCACCGACCTTGGTGAACCGCCGGTTGACGCCCTTGAAACCTGCCAGCGCCGCGCGGATTTCGTCGATCTTCATGCCAAGGTGGCGTGCCACCGCGACCGCGGCCAGCGCATTGGACACGTTGTGATCGCCCGGCATCGGCAGGGTGCAGCCCTCGATCACCAGACCCTCGGCCTGCAACGCGATATCGAAATGCGCCACGCCGCCCTTGTAGGTCAGGTTTGCAGCCCGCACATCGGCCTGAGCATTGAAACCGAAGGTGGTGACGCGGCGGTCGGTGATCTTGCCCACCAGCGCCTGAACCTCGGGGTGGTCGGTGCAGCAGACCGCCAGCCCGTAGAACGGGATATTCGACACGAAATCGTAGAACCCCTGGCGCAGGTTCTCGATGGTGCCCCAGTGTTCCATGTGTTCCGGGTCGATGTTGGTGACGATGGCGATGGTCGCGGGCAGCCGGTTGAAGGTGCCGTCGCTTTCGTCGGCCTCCACGACCATCCAGTCGCCCTGCCCGACCCGCGCGTTGGACCCGTAGGCGTGGATGATGCCCCCGTTGATCACCGTGGGATCGACACCGCCATAATCCAGCAGTGTCGCCACCATCGTCGTGGTGGTCGTCTTGCCATGGGTGCCCGCCACCGCCACGTTCGAGCGCAGGCGCATCAGTTCGGCCAGCATCTCGGCCCGGCGCACGACAGGCAGGCCCGCGAGCCGCGCGGCATCGAGTTCGGGATTTCCCGGTTTGATCGCCGACGAAATCACCACGACCTCGGCTGCGTCCAGGTTCTCGGCCTTTTGCCCGATGAAGATGCGCGCGCCCAGACCGGCCAGGCGTTCGGTGATCTTGGACGGCTTCAGGTCCGAGCCCTGCACGACATAGCCGTGGTTGAGCAGAACTTCGGCGATGCCCGACATCCCGATCCCGCCGATCCCGACAAAATGGATTGCGCCCAGTTGGGTGGGCAGTTTGGTGACAGCGGCGTTCATGACGCTCCTTTCCTGGCCAGTTCCTCGACCAGGCCTGCAAGCCGGTCGGCGGCATCCGGGACGCCAAGACGAAGGGCTGCCTGGGCCATGAGATCGGCGGCGGCGGGTTGGCCGAGAATGGTGTGAATGGTCGTGGCGAGGGTGTCGGTCGACAAGCTGCCTTCGGGGATCACAACCGCCGCGTCCGCATCTGCGGGGCCACGGGCATTCGCCGTCTGATGGTCTTGCAAGGCGGCGGCATAGGGAATGTAGATCGCGGGCCGTCCGATCACGTTGATGTCGGCCACCGAAGAGGCGCCCGCCCGGCAGATGACCAGTTGCGCCTCGGACAGGCGGCGCGGCATATCGCGAAAGAACGGCTCGACCTCGGCGCGCAGGCCGATACGGGCATAGGCCTCGGTCACCCGCTCGAAATCCTCGGGCCGGGCCTGCTGCCAGACCGTCAGGTGCCGGCGCATCGCCTCGGGCAGAGCCGCGAGTGCGGCCGGGACGGTATCGGCCAGAACGCGTGCGCCCTGCGATCCGCCAAACACCAGCAACGTCATCGGCCATTCCCCCGGCGGCATGTAGGGCGCGCCCGCACGTTCCAGCACGGCGGCGCGCACCGGATTTCCGGTATGGATGCCCTCGACGCCTACAGGCAGATCCGTGGGCCAGGTTCCACAGGCGACCACATCCACCCGTTTGGCAAAGACCCTGTTCACGCGACCCAGAACTCCGTTCTGTTCATGAATCATCGCCGGCGTCCGCGTGATCCACGCCGCCGCCATCGCCGGGATCGTCGGATAGCCCCCGAACCCCACCACCACATCGGGTTTTTCGCGCCACATCTTGATCGTGGCGCCAAGAATCCCGCCCAGAATGCGGAACGGCGCCAAAAGCTTTTGCGCGGCCCCGCCGCGCGCGAGGGTGGCCGACGCGACCTGCCGCACCTGAACTGCGTGCGAAAAGCCGTCTGTGTAGCGTGCGCCCCGGGCATCGGTGGACAGCGTCACCTTCCAGCCCCGGCGCAGCATCACCTCGCTTAGGGCCTGCGCGGGAAACATATGCCCCCCGGTGCCTCCGGCTGCGATGATCAGATGGGGGGCGGCGTTCGACATGGCCCCTACCTCTGCCGCGACAAGAGGATGTCGCCGATTTCGCCCTGCGGACGAGACCGGGTGAAGGCGAGCATCATGCCCACCGCAATGCCCGTCGCGATCAGGCTTGATCCGCCGTAGCTGACGAAGGGCAAGGTCATGCCCTTGGCGGGCAATAGCCGCACCGCGACACCCAGATTGATGAAAGCCTGCAACGCCAGAAGGCTGGCCAGCCCGGTGCCCGCCAGCCGGATGAAGGGGTCGCGTTCACGGATCAACCGGAAGAAGGCGCGCAGCGTGATGGTGACGAACAGCGCAATGATCAGGAAAACGAGGATCAGGCCGTATTCCTCGGCGGCCACTGCGATGATGAAATCGGTGTGGGCGTCGGGCAATGTCCACTTGACCGACCCTTCGCCCAGACCCGCACCGAACAGCCCGCCATTGCGGATCGCGTCAGTGGCATAGGCCAGCTGCGTGTTGGGATCGACCTCGGCCGACAGGAACCCGTCGATCCGGCGCGCGAAATGTTCCGAATTGGAATAGGCAAGCACGCCGGCAAATCCGACCATTCCCACCACTCCGAACAAGATCAGCATCGGCGCGCCGGCCACGAAATAGATGACGGACCACGCAAAGATGATCAGCGCCGCCTGACCGAAATCGGGCTGCATCGCCAGGAAACCCACGATGACGGTCATCACCACCAAGGACACCAGCTTGCCTGGCGGCCCGCCGACCTCCTGGCTGGAGGCGATCATCCAGGCTGTGAAAACCACGAAAACGGGCTTGAGAAATTCCGACGGCTGAAGCGACGCAAAGCCCAGCGAATACCAGCGCGTCGCACCTTGCCCGAAATCGGTGCCGAACACCGGCAGCAGGGCCACCGCGGCAACAGCGGCGAAAAAGCCCACAACACCGAGCCTGCGAATGGCCGTGGGCGTCATCATCGATACGAGGATCATGACGGTCAAGGCCATGCCGCCAAAGACACATTGCCGGATGACGTAGTGAAAAGGCTCGTGGCCGTTGCGTTCCGCCAGCGGCGGCGATGCCGCCAGCCCCAGCAAGAGGCCAATCGCGAACAGCGTCAGCACACAGCCAATGGTCACCCGATCAACCGTCCGCCACCAACGTGGCAAAACGGCCTCGCCGGATTGCACGATCACCGTGCCATGCGCGATTTCCGTCATGGAGCTGCCCGCCCGATTATGCCTCAAATCGCCCGGTTTTCCGGGTCTGAGTCAACAATAACGCGAAATGCCGGTCAGAGCCACCCTTTGCTTGACCGTGACCGAAATACCTCAGACGGGAGGTTGCCACAGCTCGATCTTGCGCCCATCGGGGTCCAGGATCCAGGCGAAGCGCCCGAATTCGTTGCTTTCCACCGGTTGCAGCGGGCTCACGCCCTCGCCCCTGGCGCGGGCAAGCATGCCATCCAGATCATCCACCATGAGATTGAACATGAAGGGCAGATCCGAGGGCGCGAAATAATCACTGTCCGCGGCAAAGGGCGAAAACACCGTGTAGGCCCGTTCGCCGGCCACCCCGGCAGATCGGGCATGCTGAAACACGAAGCCCCCGAACGCCTCGGCGGTCATGCCCAGAACGCGCACATACCAATCCTTGGTCGCATCGGTATCCTTGCAGGCGAAAAACACACCTCCAACGCCCAGAACCCGTGCCATTCCGGTCCTCCCGATTTCGTTGTCCACCGGTGCAACGTGGCATCGAGCATAGGGTCAAATGGAAAGCTTTGCCACCTGGTCCATGAAATCCTGGCCGCGCTTTTCGAAACTGTCATACTGGTCGAAACTGGCGGCGGCCGGCGCCAGCAACACGGTTTCGCCCGCCTCGGCCTCCGCCGCGGCCCGCGCGACGGCCGTGGCCATGTCACCGCAAACCTCCAGCGGCAAATCCCCCAGATGCAGGGCAAACCCGGCCGCCTCGCGCCCGATCACGTAGGCCTTCACCACCTCGCCGGCCGCACCGCGCAGGGCCTGCGTGCCGCCTTCTTTCTCCAGGCCGCCGCAAATCCAGCGGATGCGCCTGAACGCGCCCAGCGCCTTGACGGCGGCGTCGACATTGGTGGCCTTGCTGTCGTTGACAAAGGCAACGCCGCCGATCGTCGCCACCCGCTGCGAGCGATGGGGCAACCCTTCGAAACTGTGAAAGGCCGCTTCGATATCGCGCGGCGCCAGGCCAAGCGCGCGCGCCGCACCATAAGCACAGGCCGCGTTTTGATGGTTATGCGTCCCCGGCAGCCCCGGCACGTCCCGCAGGTCGATCGAGGCCACCTGCCGCCCCTTGCGCATCTCCGACAACCAGCCCTTGCGCGCAATCAGATCCCATCCCGGCCCGGTCAACCTGGCCGACCCGACACGGATCACCCGCGCATCCGCGGCACCTTCGGACAGCTGGTTGACCAGATACCGCCCCTCGGGCTCGTCCACCCCGATGATCGCGCGGTCCGGCCCGCCTTCGGCGAACAGGCGGCGCTTGGCCGCGAAATAGCCGCCCATTCCGGCATGCCGATCCAGATGATCGGGGGACAGGTTGGTGAAAACGGCAATATCCGGCGTCAAGGCACGGGCAAGATCGGTCTGGTAGGAACTCAGCTCCAGCACCACGACACCGCCGTCCTCGGGCGGCTCGATATCCAGAACCCCGCGCCCGATATTGCCGGCCAACTGTACCGACCGGCCGGCGGTGGCCAGGATATGCGCCAAGAGCGCCGAGGTCGTGGACTTTCCGTTCGACCCGGTGATGGCGACGACCTTGGGCGGCGTCTCCATATGGTCCCAGTCCGCCCCGAAAGACCGAAAGAACAGCCCCACGTCATTGTCGACCGGAACACCCGCGGCCCAGGCCGCCGCGATCGCGCGATGTGGTGCCGGGTAGAGATGCGGAATACCCGGTGAGGTCACCAGGCAGGCCACCCCCGCAAAGGCATCGGGCGCCACGGGATCCCAGATCGCGAACCCCTCGGCCTGTGCAGCCGCACGCGCGGGCGCCCCGTCATCCCAGCACAATGCCTCTGCCCCGCCCGCCCGCAAGGCGCGCGCCGCGGCAAGGCCGGACCGGCCAAGCCCCAGAACACCCACGCGATGCCCGTCAAATCCCCGAACCGGTATCATGCGCGCCTCTCACCCCAGACCGCGGGCAGACATCCGGCCCGGCGCCTGCCCTTTCTCCGTTTTCCAAATATCCCCGCCGGAGGCATCCCGCCAGAGGCAACACGTCCCAGGACCCGAAAATCCGGGCCAGGCGCCCGCCGCGGGGACCCATTTTCTTTCAAAGAAAATGGCGCCGCGCACCGCGAAGGCGGGCGCCCCCAGCCTCACCAGCGCATCGACAGCTTGTCGCGGAAGAACCGGCCCGTGGGACCGTCGTCGGGCAGATCCGCAAGCCACAGCGCGGTTTCCGCGCCCTGTTCGGGGCTGCGCGGGGCATCGCCGCCGCCCATCCGCGTGCGCACCCAACCGGGATCCATCGCGTTGATCTTCACACCCTCGGGCAGATCGCGCGGCAAGGCCTTGGTCAGCGCGTTCAGCGCGGCCTTGGCCACACCGTAGGCGCCCGGCCCTTCCAGCCCCTCGCCAAAACTGCCCCATCCCGACGAGACATTGACGATCCGCCCCCAGCCCTGCGCGCCCATATGGGGCACCACGGCCCGGATCAGTTCGAACGGGCCGCGAAACATGACCTCGATCGACATGTTGAAGCCGCCGGGATCCTCCAACATGTTCGTGTCGATCAGAACACCGGCATTGTTGACCAGGACATCGACACCGCCGATCTTGTCGACCGCGCTGGCCAGTGCGTCGGCGCGCGCAACATCCAGTCGCACCGCCTGCGCGCCGATCTGGTCGGCCGCCGCCCGGCCCGCCTCGAGATCGCGCACACCGATCACCACCCGGTGCCCGCGCGCCACCAGCCCCTCGGCGATCGCACGACCGATGCCGCGATTGCCGCCCGTGACGAGGGCCGTGGGTCTTTCGGGGCGATTGCTCATGAAAATCCTCAGCGTAGCTTCAACGTGGCGAGACCGATCAATGCCAGGATCAGCGAGATGATCCAGAACCGGATCACCACCTGGGGCTCGGCCCAGCCTTTTTTCTCGAAATGGTGGTGGATGGGCGCCATCAGGAACACGCGTTTCCCGGTCGCCTTGAAATACGCCACCTGCACGATGACCGACACGGCCTCGGCCACGAACAGGCCTCCGACGATGGCCAGCACGATCTCGTGCTTGGTGGAGACGGCGATCGCGCCAAGCGCGCCGCCAAGCGCAAGCGACCCGGTATCCCCCATGAACACCGCCGCGGGCGGCGCATTGTACCACAAGAAGCCCAGGCCCCCCCCGATCAGGCCCGCGCTGAAGATCAGCAATTCACCGGTTCCCGGCACGTAGTGCACGTCGAGGTAATTGGTGAAATCAACCCGGCCCACCGCATAGGCGATCACGCCAAGCGTCCCCGCGGCGATCATCACGGGCATGATGGCCAGACCGTCCAGACCATCGGTCAGGTTCACGGCATTGGCCGATCCCACGATCACGAACATGGCGAAAGGCACAAAGAACCACCCCATGTTCCACAACACATCCTTGAACACGGGCATGGCAAGCTGTTGCGACAATTCGGCAGGATGCACGTAGACGGCCGCCATCGAGGCCACGCCGGCAATGGCAAACCCGATGACCAGGCGCATCCGGCCTGAAACCCCTTTGGTGGTGTTGCGGCTGACCTTCGCCCAGTCATCGGCAAATCCGACCAGCCCGAAGGCCACGGTCGTGCCCAGAACGATCCAGACATACGGATTGTCCAGCCGCGCCCACAGCAGCGTCGACAGGGTCAGGGCCGCCAGGATCAACAAGCCCCCCATCGTCGGGGTGCCGGCCTTGGTCGCGATGTGATGGGCCGGTCCATCTTCACGGATCGGCTGTCCATGGGCGTATTTGCGGCGCAGGGCGTTGATCAGGGGCTGGCCGAATATGAAGCCGAAGACGAGAGCCGTGAAAAACGCGCCGCCGGCCCGGAACGTGATGTAGCGAAACAGGTTGAAGATGTCGCCGCCATCGCTGAGCTCGTTCAACCAATACAACATCTAGCGGGACCCTCGCTTGTGATATACTGCCGCTTGCCCCAGTTTGCGCAATGCGTCAACCACGCGGCTCACTTTGATCCCCTTGGAGCCTTTTATCAGCAACACATCATCGGGCTTGAGATGCCGCGCCAGGGTTTGCGCCATCTCATCTGCGGTTTCGCAATGCAGCCCCCGGATCGCGGCAGGCAGCGCGGCGTGCAGATTCTGCATCAGTGGCCCCACGGTATGAACCTGATCGATGCGCGCCAGGGCCGGGTGCCCGGCGATCGCCGCATGCAGCCCGGGCGCAGTCGGCCCCAATTCCAGCATGTCGCCAAGAACCGCGATCCTGCGCCCCCGTCCGTCGGGCGCGGCCGCCGCCAAGACCTCGAGCGCGGCGGCCATCGAGGCGGGGTTTGCGTTGAACGCATCGTCGATCATCTGCACGGACAAGCCATCGGTCTGGCTCAGGACCACTGTTTCGCGCGTGCCGCGCCCTTCGAACGGGTGCCAAGACGCAAGCGACAACGCGGCCCGGGTCGGATCGGCACCCGCCGCCTCTGCCGCGGCCAGCGCGATCATCGCGTTCATGCCGTAATGCCGCCCCGGCGCCCCCAGTTTCAAAAGCCGCTCGGTGCCCTGATCGTCGATCTTCAACACCGTGGCCTCATCCGAGATACGCAGATCGGTCACGCGGACATCCAGCCCGGCGTCCTCGCCAAAGGTGATCAGACGCGCCGCGCAGGACCGGGCCTTGTCGAACAGGATGCCGGAGGTGTCCAGATCGCCATGGGCCAGCGCCACGCCACCCGGCTCCAAACCCTCGTAGATGCTGGCCTTTTCCACCGCGATGCCCTCGATCACGCCAAAGGCCTCCAGATGCGCAGGGGCGACAGTCGTCACCACGGCCACATGGGGCCGGGCCAGTTTCGACAGGGGTGCGATTTCACCGGGGGCGTTCATCCCGATCTCGATCACCGCGTATTCGGCATCCGCAGGCATGCGCGCCAGCGTGATCGGCACCCCCCAGTGATTGTTGAAACTCGCCTCGGCCGCATGGGTGCGCCCCTGCGCACCCAGCGCGGTGCGCAGCATTTCCTTGACGGTTGTCTTGCCCACCGATCCGGTGACCGCGATGACGGTGGCAGCCGTGCGCGCGCGGCCTGCCGCGCCCAGGGCGCGCAAGCCTTCCATCACATCACCCACCAGCAGCAGGCGATCGGGGGCCACACCATCGGGAATGCGGCTGACCAGCGCCGCTGCCGCCCCCTTGGCCAACGCGTCTGCCACGAAATCGTGACCGTCGCGCGCCGCGCTGAGCGCCACGAACAGATCGCCCTCGCCCACGGAGCGGCTGTCGATCGAAATCCCGGTCACCGCCCAGTCAGAGGCCACACGCCCCCCCGTCGCCTCTGCGGCCTCGGCTGCGGTCCAAAGCACGCTCATACCCGTCCCTCCAACGCGGCCACGGCCACGCTGGCCTGTTCCACATCGTCGAAAGGATACACCACATCGCCCACGATCTGGCCGGTTTCATGCCCCTTGCCCGCGATCAGCAGGGCGTCACCGGGTTCGAGCGCGTCCACGCCGCGCAAAATCGCCTCGGCCCGGTCGGCGATCTCGGTCGCCTCGGGACAGCCCGCAAGGATCGCCGCGCGGATATCTGCCGGGTCCTCGGACCGAGGGTTGTCATCGGTCACGATCTGCAGATCTGCGAATTCGGCCGCGGCCTTGCCCATAAGGGGCCGCTTGCCACGGTCGCGGTCGCCGCCCGCGCCGAACACCACCACCAGCCGGCCCAGGACATGCGGGCGCAACGCCTTGAGCGCGGTTTCCAGTGAATCGGGCGTATGGGAATAATCGACATAGACCGGCGCCCCGTTCGATCGCCGCCCCGCCAGCTGCATCCGCCCGCACACGCCATCAAGCTTGCGCAGCACGCCGAAAACGGCCTCGGGCTGTTCCCCCGCGCCGATCACGAGGCCCGCCGCCGTCAGCGCATTCATCGCCTGGAATGCCCCGATCAGGTCCAGACGCGTCTGATACTGCGTGCCCTGCCAGCGAAACAGCACGTCCTGGCCGGTATCGTCCAACCGCCGCCCGGTGATCTTGAGACCGGCATCCGCGGAATACTGGCCCACCCCGATCACCTCGATCTCGCGCGTGGCGCAGGCTTCGGCAACGCGGGGCCCGTAGCTGTCATCCAGGTTCACGACCGCAACACCATCTTCGGACAGAAGCTCCGTGAACAGGCGCAGCTTGGCCTGAAAATAGCTCTCCATCGTGCCGTGATAGTCCAGGTGATCCTGCGTCAGGTTGGTGAAAGCGGCGGCCGCCAGGCTGACGGCCTCCATGCGGCGCTGATCCAACCCATGGGACGATGCCTCCATCGCGGCGTGGGTAATGCCGGCATCGGACATATCCGCCAGCAGCCGGTGCAGGGTCAGCGCCTCGGGCGTCGTGTGGATGCCGGGTGCCGCGAAAGCGCCCTCGACGCCGGTGGTGCCGATATTGACGGCATCGCGGCCAAGGGCGGCCCAGATCTGCCGGGTAAAGCTGGCGACGCTGGTCTTGCCGTTGGTGCCGGTGACGGCCACCACCGTTTCGGGCTGTGTCCCGAACCATAGCGCCGCCGCATGCGCCAGCGCCGCGCGGGCGTCTTGCACCACGACAAGCGCCGCATCGGATGCGGCCAGTTGGGCGGCCGCGATATCGGCGCCTTCCCGGTCGGTCAGGATTGCGCCTGCGCCCATGCGCAACGCGTACTGGATGAATTCGCCCCCATGCACCCGCGTGCCCGGCAGGGCCGCGAACAAGTGCCCGGTCGCCACCTTTCGGCTGTCGAGGCTGAGCCCCGTCACGGCAACATCACCGCCCGTGCGCGCGGTCAGTCCAAGTTGTGACAGAAGTTTCGTGCCCGGCGCCATTCGGCCCACCCCGCTGACCGCTTACTGTGAGGCGCTGGATAGCCGATAGGCCCCCTGGGGTTCAATCTCTGGTCGCAATCCCAGCAACGGCGCGGTGCGGCGGATCACCTCAGCCGCGACGGGCACGACCGTCCAGCCCGACGTGCGGCGCGGCTCCGGGCCCGACAATTCGACCGGTTCCTGCATCGTGAGGATCAGCACATATTGCGGATCATGCATCGGAAAGGCCGACGCGAAGGTGTTCAGGTTGCGGTCCTCGTAATATCCGCCCTGGGGTCTGGGCAGGTCGGCGGTGCCGGTCTTTCCGCCCACGGCATAGCCCTCCACCTCGCCAAAGCTGGCGGTGCCCTCGGTGACCACGGCGCGCATGAGCTGCCGCATGGCGACCGAGGTATCGGTCGAGATGACGCGTTCGCCCTGTTGCGGGGTATCCCGGCGGATCAGGGTCGGTTCAATCAACGTGCCGCCATTGACCAGCGTGGAATACGCGGCCGCCAGATGCAGGGGCGACACGCCGATGCCGTGACCATAAGAGATCGTCATGGTCGCCAGCTCCCCCCAGCGCCCGGGCAGCAGCGGGCGGGCATTGGCCGCCTCGACCACCTCGACCGGCGTGGCCTCCAGCAGGCCGAACCGCTCAAGAAACGCCCGCTGGCGTTCCGAGCCGATGACCTGCGCGATACGCGCCGTCCCGATATTCGAGGAATGGATAAACACGTCATGCACGGATTGTGACGCGCCATGGCTTCGGAAATCATTGATCGCAAAGCCCGCCATGCGCAGCGGCCCGCGCGTGTCGATCATGTCGTCAACGCCGTAAAGACCCAGTTCAAGCGCCTGCGCGACGGTGAACGCCTTGAAAACGCTTCCCAATTCATAGACGCCCTGCACCGCCCGGTTGAACAGCGGGTCGTCGCCCTGATCGCCCTCAAGCAAGGGACGCGGGCGCGCGTTGGGGTCGAAATCGGGCAGGCTCGCCATGGCGAGAACCTCACCGGTATGCACGTCCATCATGATGGCCGACGCCGCGCGCGCGTTCATCAGGGCCATGCCGCCCGCCAGCACCTCTTCGACCGTGGCCTGAACCGTCAGGTCCAGCGACAAGGTCAGGGGGACGTCGCGCGCGGGATCGCGCAGATCCTCGTCAAACTGCGCCTCGACGCCCGCAATCCCGATGACCTCGGCGGCGTTCACCGCTTCTTGCCCGAACCCCGCACCGCCCAGAACATGGGCGGCAACGCCACCGTTCGGATACAGGCGCATCTCGCGCGGGCCGAACAGCAAACCGGGCTCGCCCAGATCATGCACCTGTTGCTCCTGTTCCGGGCTCAGGTAGCGGCGCAGCCACAAGAACCGGCGCTCGGATGTGAAGCGTGCGAACAGCCGCTCTGCATCCATATCGGGAAAGATCTCTGCCAGCCCATCGGCCGCGGCGCGCGGATCGATGATCTCGTGCGGGTGGGCATACAGGGCATTGGTGGCGAAATTGGTGGCCAGCACCCGTCCCTGCCTGTCGACGATGTCGGCGCGGGTATTCTGGATCGACGTCCCCGTCGTCGCCAGACGCGGTTCTTCGATTTCCTCGGTCGCAAGCGCGGCCATGCGGAACCCGACGGACCCGAAGGCCATCACGAACACCAACGCCATCAGCAACAGCCGGCTTTCGGCGCGTTGGCGCAAGCGATCGCGTTCGCCTTCGTGGCGCAGGCGCAGGTTCTCGCGTTCGATCTCGTCGGGGTTTTCGCCCGTGGCCCGGGCTTTCAGAACGCGCGCCAGCGGGCGCAGGGGGGTGCGCAGCGTCATGGCCGATCCTCCGCCTCGGCGGTAGAGGCGCTGTCCAGGACGGCCTCTACCGGTTCGGGTCGGGGAAACGGGATTTGTGCGGCGCGCGAGAACTGTTCGGCACTCAAGGGCATCAGCCCCAGCCGTTCGAAATTCAGATCCGCCAGTTCGCGCAACCGGTCGGGCCGGTTCAGATAGGCCCATTCCGCGCGCAGGATGGAAAGACGCTCACGCTCCTGCCCGATGTCGCGCTGCAGGCGTTCGACTTCGCGCACGGCGTGCTGTGTCAGGATCGTCTGATGATACGCCCAGTACCCCAGGCCGATCACGGCCAGCATTCCCAGAATGCTTGCGAACCCGCGCATGATCAGAACACCTCCGGCAGTTTCGGAAGGCCCAGAACGGATGGATCGACGGCGCTGGCGGGGACATCTGTCCGGGTCGCCACGCGCAGCTTGGCCGAGCGCGCCCGCGGATTTTGCGACAGTTCCTCGTCGTCCGGCCCGATGGCCTTTTTCGGGGTCAGAATGAAGGTCGGTTGCCGGTCTGCGGCCTTGGGGGCATGGCGCGATCCGCCGCCGCCGAGGCTTGCGCGATCGGCGAGAAACCGTTTCACGATGCGATCCTCGATCGAATGAAAGGTCACGACGGCCAGCTTGCCACCGGGTTTCAATGCCCGTTCCGCCGCCGCGAGACCGTCGACCAACTGGCGCAGTTCGTCATTCACCGCAATGCGGATAGCCTGAAAACTGCGGGTCGCCGGATGGCTTTGGCCAGGTTTTTTGCGCGGCAAGCATCCCTCAACTATATCAACAAGTTGCTTGGTGGAATTGATGCGATACTTTAACCGCTCTGATACGATGGCCTTGGCAATGCGCCGGGCCGCGCGTTCTTCACCGTAGTGAAACAGGATATCCGCGATCAGAGCCTCGGGCGCGTCATTCACGATGTCTTCGGCCGACGGGCCATCTTGCCCCATGCGCATATCCAGGGGGCCGTCTTTCATGAAGGAAAAGCCGCGTTCGGCCAGGTCGATCTGCATCGACGACACGCCCAGATCCAGCGTCACACCGTCAAGCGGGCCACCGGCATGTTGATCAAGCTCGGAAAATGTCCCCGCCACCATCGTCAGGCGGTCGCCATAGGCCGCAGCCCAATCCGCCGCCATCTCGAATGCCAGGGGGTCGCGGTCCACTCCGATCACTTCATCGGCCCCCGCTTCCAACAAGCCACGGGCGTAGCCACCAGCGCCGAAGGTGCCATCGAGCCATCGACCAGTGACCGGCGCCACTGCCGTCAGCAAAGGCCGCAGCAAGACCGGAATATGCGGCGCTGCGTCCTCGGGGCCGTTCTGGCTCATGCCTCGTCAGCCGAAGCGGTCGGAACAGCCAAGGAAAGCGGATCAAAGTAAGCATCGCCCTGCCCCAATTCGGCCAGCAGCGCGTGAATGGAGTCATCCTCCACATCGCCTTGGGCCGGATTCATGATGTGAAATTTCTCGCCATTGCCCTCAAAAAGCGCCTCTTCGGTCAGCCCGATCTTGTCGCGGGCCGCCTGGGGCAGAACCATCCGTCCTGTGTCGTCCAGATGGATCTCATCGCATTTGGCGTAATAAAGCTTGCTGAGCGCGCGGCGCAGTTTCGAGCCCATCTGCAGCGACTGGATCAGCTTGTCGATCTGATCATAGGCGTCACCCGTGAGGCATTCGAGGTAGTTCTTGTTGGGATCGCCGTAGGCGACGTAGAGACGCGCCGCGCCGCCGGGCTGATATTCCCCGTCGCAGTTCTGCAAGACACGACGGAACTTGACCGGGATAGACACCCGGCCCTTTCCATCCACCTTGTTCAGGCTCTCGCCTTGAAACCTGCGATCCACGGGCTTTGCCCTTTTTCTGCCTCAATCAGGCCGTATGTCGGCCACTATTCTTGGTCCCCAAACGGAAACGGCGGATTGAGCAAGCTGCCACTGCTCAATCCGCCGCCCTCGTCCCATTTCTGGGGTGTCCGATTACGCAGGCCACCTGGGGGGATGTCTGCTCGCTTGCGCACCGGATCTCTTTCTTGGCGTCCGAGACTGCCTGTATGAACCTGCCTTTGTTCTTTTTTTGTTGGAGCCTTGCGGCCCCGTTCGGTCTCGTTTGCCGATGACTATTGATGCCATGGCATGATTTCCCATGCAAACCCTTTTTATGGGAGATGATCCCAAAATATGGGAAATGAGGGGCGCCAAAAGCATCATCTGGTGCCGCCGGCCCCTCTCTCAACGCCACCCTTTGTGTCGCCGACGGAGGCAACGACCAGATATAGTGGTTACCAATCCCATGGGACGGCATCCCACAAAATGTGGGTTTTCGTGCCCCGAACGGGCATTTTTTTCGAGATCTGGAGGAAATCGGGGTGAATCACGCGCGAATCACCCCGCCTTGGCGGCTGGTTTCAGGCCATTCCGCCGTCGATGAATCGCTTGGCGAGCGCGGCATAGGCATCGGCCATCGGCCCCTCGCCCGCCGCGATCGGGGTGCCGGCATCGCCGGCGATGCGGGTTTCCAGCGAAATCGGCAGTGCGCCCAGGAACGGCAGGTCCAGGTGCTCGGCCTCACGGCGGACGCCGCCTTCACCGAATATGTGGGCCTCGTGGCCGCAATTGGGGCAGTGATAGCTGGCCATGTTCTCGATCAGGCCCAGAACCGGGGTCTTGAGAAGCTCGAACATGTTCAGCGCCTTGCGCGCATCCAGCAACGCCACATCCTGCGGCGTCGATACCACGATGGCGCCCGTTACATCTGATTTCTGGCAAAGGGTCATTGCGACATCCCCCGTGCCGGGCGGCAGATCGACCAGCAACACGTCGAGCTCGCCCCATTCCACCTGGGTCAACATCTGCTGCAGGGCCCCCATCAGCATCGGACCCCGCCAAACCACGGCCTTGTCCTCGGGCAACATGAAGCCGATCGACATCAGCGTGACCCCGTGGTTGTGCAGCGGGATGATGGTCTTGCCGTCGGGCGAGGACGGGCGCTTGTTCACGCCCATCATGCGCGGCTGGCTCGGGCCATAGATATCGGCGTCCAGCAGGCCCACGCGCCGCCCCTGACGGGCCAGCGCGACAGCCAGGTTCGAGGCGACGGTGGATTTGCCCACGCCGCCCTTGCCCGATCCGATCCCGATGATGCGGCGCACGCCTGCGGGCTTCATGGGGCCCTCTTGCGGTTTCATGTGACCGCCGATCTGGAGGTTCGGTGGCGCGGCGGCGGGTTTGGGCGCCGCGGGCGATTTCGCGGGGCCATGAGCGGTCAGCGCGACGCTGACCTGATCGACACCGGGGAGTTTGCTCACGAGTTGCTCGCACGCCAGGCGGACCGGGCCCATCCGCTGTGCTGCCTCGGGGCTTTCCGCTTCGAGGATGAAACTGACCTTGCCGCCTTCGACCCGCAGTGCGCGCACCAGGTCGCGGCTCACCACGTCGCCACCATCCGGCAGGGTCAGGGCGCGCAGGGCGTCAAGTACAGTGTCGCGGGTCTGGGTCATGGTGCGGCTTTCCTTGGGACGTCGGATGTTCTGGCGAGACATAAGGCGTCAGCCCCGCCTGTGCACCCCCAGAATGACCACAAGCTGCACCGCGGCCCCGAGCAGGCCGGCCCAGATCAAAGCGTTCGATATGCCGATCCATTCCGCCAAGGTGCCGATCCCGACCGCGCCAAGCGCAACGGCGCCGAAGCCAACCACGATCCAGAGGCTCATCACGCGGCCGCGGTATTCATCAGGCAGATCCGACTGGATGGCCGCCTGCATGCTGACGCCGACCCACGTTGCACAAAACCCCGCAAGCACCGTGGCCGCCAGCGCCACCGTCCAGGACGGGGCCAGCCCCATCGCCACAACAGCAGCTTGTCCCGCCATCGTAACGGCCAGGACAGCGGGTGGAATGCGGGCCCCCACCGCCCCTGCCCCCGCCGCCTTGAGGCCGGCGGCCACCACGGCCCCCAGACCGGCCGCGGCCGTCAGCATACCCAACCCCGCAGCCCCGCGGGCAAAGGCCCCGTCCGCCAGCACCGGCAAGACCTCCAGCGTGCCACGCACCGGGGTCGCAAAGGCCAGCGTCAGTAGCAGCGCCAACCGCACCAAGGGCGCATTCACCACGAAGCGGAGCCCTTGCCACAGCTCTCGCATGAAGGGCGCCCTGTCCCTGGGCGGCAGATTGCGGGGTTTGAGATGCGGCAAGATCAGGAGCATCGGCACATAGCACATCACCGACAACCACAGCGCCACTTCGGCGCCCGCGACGGCAATGACCCATCCCGCCATGACGGGGGCGGCCAGCCGGGCGATGTTGAAGTTGAGAGCCGTCACGCTCACCACGTGCTGCACGATGTCGGGGCGGACAAGGCGGGGGCCCAGGGACATCCGCACCGGGTGATGCGCCGATGAGATGATGCCGATTGACAGCGCCGCCACGGCAAGACCAACCCGATCCGTATACGGCAGCGCAATCGCCAGAACCGCAAGAACGGCCGCCATCGCGCCATTGGTCATGAACGCGGCCCAGCGAATATCGACTCGGTCTGCAAGAACGCCGAACAGGGGACCGGCAACCAGGGCGGGCATGAGACTCAAAGAGGCAACGATGCCCACAAACCCGGCAGATTGCGAACGCTCCCAGGCGATCCAACCCAGCGTGACCCGCTGCACCCATATGGCCTGGACGGCAAAAAACACGCCCAGAAAGAACAGGCGGAACTGCCGATCTTCAAACGCACCCCCAGCAATCATTGGCCCTCATGGCCCTCCTGATAATAGGTCAGCACTTGCTATGCATTTGCTGCAAGGCAGCATTGAAGCATCGTCCATTGTGCAACTGCAGCATCTCCCTATCTTCACTCTCAACGGGGCGAAACAAACCCCACGGGTGACTGTTAGCGCAATCCGGCGCCACCCTATCGAGTGAGAGAGATTTGACATGGCCTATGTAACTGGCAACCGCAATACTTCACTGACCCTGGGCAACCGCCTTGGCGAGATTTTCAAGGACATGTCCGAGGCGTACAGCGCCTGGCGCGTCTACCACCGCACCCTGCATGAACTGCGGGGCCTGTCAAACCGCGAGCTGAACGATCTGGGTCTGAACCCCACCATGCTGCGCGGCATCGCCCATGACGCGGCATACGGAAAGCGAGGCTGAGGCCTCGAAAACTAGGTTCGCCCTGCCGCCCTCCTCCTCCCTTGGGTCGGCACGGCACAACGCGGTCAGATCCTCCTCCTCCCTTTGGACGAGACCGCACCCTTAGGCCCGAAAGGGCCACCACGACCGGTCCTCTCCTCCTCCCTTATGAGGGCCGTTACGACCCGGTGGCGGGTTCTCGTCCTCCTCCCTAGAGGGCCTGCCACCGAAACATTTTAGAGTTCGGCACCTTCTCCTCCCTTTGGTGCTGATTTCTGGCGGTGGCACCCTCTCCTCCCTTGGGTGCCACCGCTTTTTTCATTTCAGAGATCAGTTTGCTTGACGCGCGGCGCCTGAAGGCTCGCCATCGCCCGGACATCAGACCCATGCGTGGGACCGATCATCAGGCGCGGTCATCCTTGGGGGACCCCATCACGACATAGGTCGTGATCGTCGCAACCTGCGGCAACGAGCCCAGGATATCGGTGTGGAACCGCTTGTAGGCCCTGAGATCCACCGCCTCGACCCGCAAGAGATATTCGACGGTGCCGGTGATGTTATGGCATTCGCGCACTTCGGTCGCGGCCTGCATGGCCTGTTCGAACGCGGCTTGCGATCGCTTGGTGTGTTCCGAAAGTCCGACCGCGATGAAAGCGGTGAACCCGATGCCGAGCTTTTCGGACGACAACACGGCGCGGTATCCCTCGATCACGCCGGCTGCCTCCAGCGCCTGAACCCGGCGCAGCGTTGCCGAGGGGCTGAGCGCGACCCGGTCGGCCAGATCAAGATTGCTGATCCGCCCGTCACGGGACAGCTCACGCAATATCAGGCGGTCTTTTTCATCGATCTTGACCATAGGTTGCAGAGATAATCCAAAATCCGCACAGATTTCAATTTCATTGCGCCGAGCTTTCGGCATTCTGGCGCGCATGACACCTGAAATCATCTCGGCCCTCGTCCTGTTTGCCCTTGCGTCCTCGATCACGCCGGGGCCCAACAACATCATGCTTCTGGCATCAGGCGCGAATTTCGGTTTGCGGCGGACGATCCCGCATATGCTGGGTATCTCCGTCGGGCATGCGGTGATGGTGACACTGGTGGGGCTTGGGCTGATCCAGCTCTTTGATGCGATCCCCTGGCTGCGGACGGCGCTGTTGGCGATAAGTGCTGCCTATCTCCTTTTTCTTGCATGGAAAATCGCCAATGCCGCCCCACCGGCCGAAGCCAGGACGGATGGGAAGCCATTCACCTTTTTGCAAGCCGCCGCATTCCAGTGGGTCAATCCCAAAGCCTGGTACATGGCCATCTATGCCCAGACCAATTTCGCGCCCGAAGGGGGTGTGTTCGGTGTGACATGGGCGGGCGCGGTGGCGGTTGCGCTGGTCTTTGCCATGACGAACCTGCCGTCGGTCACGGTCTGGGCCTGGGGCGGGGTGCAGGTGCGGCGCTGGCTTGACGCGCCGGGACGATTGCGCGCGTTCAACATCACCATGGCACTGTTGCTGGTGGCGTCGCTCTACCCGATTCTCACGGGGTAAGGGGCGCGGATGGGATTGCGGGATCTTCCATGGGCCCCGACGCCGTGCGGACACGGCGCGAGGTCAGATCGACGATCTCACATTCCGCGTTGACCGAACGGGCCACGGACAAAAGCGCGAAACCGCTGCCATCGTGCTGATCCATGCGCAGGCACAACCGGTCATAGGACCCGCTGATCAGCATCAGGCGCGCCTGCGCCGCGCTGCGCGCCACATGGACGTCATCGACCGCATTGCCATACAGCGCCACCCACGCCCGGGCGCGCATCGAATCCGGTTCAAGGATCAGCGTTTTCATTCGGGTCCTCCCATTGGGCCGAGTGCTGCCCGTTCAGGTTAGCCCAATCCCCCCAGATGATCCGTTTGCGGATCAGAACGGCACCTCTCCAGCGTCCCCGGCTGCAACAAGGAACCGTCCTATCACATGTTTCTGCCCGGCCTTGTCGAAATCAATACCCAGTTTGTCACCTTCGACCGAAACAACGGCACCATACCCGAATTTCTGATGAAATACACGATCGCCGATGCTGAAGGCGCTGTCGGCCTCGGCATCGATGGTCATGTGCCTGGCCTCCGACGGCTGGCGCAGGCCGCGCTGGCCCTGACCGGCCTGCAGGCGCCGCCAGCCCGGTGAGTTGTAGACATCCGCCCGCGCGGCCGCCTCGTGCAGGTCTGATCCCCGCATCACCTGCGCCGTCGGCGAGGCGCTGGCCGCCATGCCGCCCTGGTGGCCATAAAGGCCCGGCGGGGTCAGCACCTCGACGTGATCTTCGGGCAATTCGTCGATGAACCGCGATGGCATCTGGCTTTGCCACTGGCCATAGACCCGGCGGTTGCCGGCAAATGAGATCGTGCAGACCTCCTCGGCACGGGTGATGCCGACATAGGCCAGGCGGCGTTCTTCCTCGAGCCCCTTCATCCCCTCCTCATCCATGGAGCGCTGGCTTGGGAACAGCCCATCTTCCCAGCCCGGCAGGAACACCGCCGGGAATTCCAGCCCCTTGGCCGCGTGAAGGGTCATCAGGGTAACCTTGGGTTCCTCGTCATCCTGTTCATTGTCCATGATCAGGCTGACATGTTCGAGGAAGCCTTGCAGGTTCTCGAAGCTTTCCAGCGCCTTGACCAGTTCCTTGAGGTTCTCCAGCCGCCCCGGAGCCTCGGGCGTCTTGTCGTTCTGCCACATCGCGGTGTAGCCCGATTCGTCCAGGATCACCTCGGCCAGTTCGATATGCGACAGCTGCCCCGGTCGTGGGCCGTCATCCTCGATCAGGTCATCGACGGGGCCGACCTGGCGCAAACCGCCCGTCATCATCCCCCGCCAGCGATCCAGCCCGTCGACCAACGCCTGCAACGCCTTGCCGCCCTTGCCACCGATGGCCTGCGCCTGGCCGCAGAGCCGCGCACCCTCCAGCAAGCTGACCCCATTGTCGCGCGCCATGCGCTGGATCGTCTGCTGCGCCTTGTCGCCGAGGCCGCGCTTGGGGGTGTTCACGATCCTCTCGAAGGCAAGATCATCGTCGGGCGAGACCACCAGCCGGAAATAGGCCATGGCATCGCGGATCTCCATCCGCTCGTAAAAGCGCGGGCCGCCGATGACCCGGTAGGGCAG
>Ga0102941_1000036_pt1 | contig 43522 bp, 38 predicted proteins | sample SalPonR2_C_D2_MG_FD_79281 | JGI IMG/M metagenome (GOLD analysis project Ga0102941, IMG submission 79281) | Salt pond soil microbial communities from South San Francisco under conditions of wetland restoration - Salt Pond MetaG R2_C_D2_MG | ecosystem: Environmental > Aquatic > Marine > Intertidal... | reverse complement strand
GAAGTTATTTAGCGTTTCAGGTGATTGTGACCGACCTGGAATATATGAATTTCCTTATGGAATTTCTGTTCGGGAAGTCCTTAAGAAAGTTGGGGCAGAAAATGCAAAAGCCGTTCAAATTGGAGGAGCAAGTGGTTCGTGTATCCCAACCAGTGAATTCCACAGGGAAATAAGCTATGAAGATATACCTTCAGGCGGTTCAATAATTGTATTTGGCCGGGATACTGATATGCTGAAGGTGGCCAAAAATTTCATGGAATTTTTTATTGAAGAATCTTGTGGTCAATGTACTCCCTGTAGAGAAGGGAATCAGAAATTGTTAGAGGGAATAGAAATGCTAGAAGAAGGACGTTGTCCCTCCTCTTATTTAGATGAATTAGTAGAACTTGGTGAAACTATGCAAGTGGCATCTAAATGTGGATTAGGTCAGTCTAGTCCTAATGCATTTCTGGATATAGTTGAAAATTTTAAATCCGAACTTCTTGGCCGTGTGCCGGAGAAAGCTTAAGGAGGTATATAATGACAGAAAATAAAGAAGACTTAGATATTACAGAAAAAGATACTTGTAGGGGAAGAAAAAGTACCAGTTCTGCTGATGTTGAAAAACCTGAAAGTGAAGAAGCCCTGGGGGCGATGATTAAAGTCACTATTGATGATAAAGATATCAAAGTACCTATGGGGACAAAAATCTTGGAGGCAGCAGAAAAATTGGGTATCACAATCCCTACTCTTTGTAATCATGATGATCTATGTGTAGCAGGTGCCTGTCGAATTTGTGTAGTGGAAGTAGAGGATATGGATACTTTACAAACGGCTTGTGCTTTTCCAATTACATCATCTATAACTGTGCATACACATACTCGAAAAGTACGCCGCGCTCGCCGACATGTGCTGGATTTAATGTTGTCAAAGCACTATGGAGAATGCTATAGCTGTGTTCGGAATGGTAATTGCGAATTGCAGGATCTTGCCGAAGAGTATGGTGTCGATTATTATAGATTTGGGCATATAGAAGAAAGAGAAAAAGGCTCGGATGATAGCAGTTTCTCAATTGTCAGAGACATGGATAAATGTATCCAATGTCGTCGCTGTGTACGAACCTGCGTGGATTTACAAGAAGTGGGAGTCTATGGTGTTTTGGATAGAGGAGAAGAAACTCATATTGGAACCTTTTTGGACAGTGATATGGAAGATATAATCTGTATTTACTGTGGACAGTGTGTAAATAGATGTCCCACAGGTGCGTTGCATGAAAAAGACCACTCCGATAGAGTTTGGGAAGCAATTGATGCTTCTGATAAACATGTTGTATTACAAACTGCTCCTGCACCAAGATCAGGAATGGCTGAATGTTTTGAAGGAGTAGAAGCCGGTACTCCTTTAACTTTTGAAATGAATACTGCTGTCAAATATTGTGGTTTTGATAAAGTTTTTGATACAAATTTTTCAGCAGACCTTACAATAATAGAAGAAGGAACAGAGTTACTTGAAAGATTACATACAGAATTAGTGGGAGAAGGTAACACTTCCTTGCCACTATTTACATCCTGTTCCCCTGGCTGGGTAAAATATATTGAGCATTTCTACCCGGAAATGTTGGATCATGTTTCTTCTGCCAAGAGTCCTCAACAAATGTTCGGTTCTACAATTAAGACCTATTATGCAGAACAAGAAGGGATTGATCCGGCAGATATTATAACAGTTGCCTTAATGCCCTGTACAGCGAAAAAGTTTGAATGTAACCGTCCAGAAATGAATGATTCTGGGTATAAAGACATTGACTTTGGCTTAACCACTAGAGAACTTGCTCAAATGTTCAAGGAAACGGGGATAGATCTTCCTGAAATGGAAAAATCTGATTTTGATTCCCCTTTTGGAACCCGAACTGGTTCAGGTGTGATATTTGGGGCAACTGGCGGAGTTATGGAATCTGCAATTAGGACTTTGTATGAACTGGTAACTGGACATAGAATTGACGATCTATTTGAACATGCCAATGTTGAGCCTGTGAGAGGATTTGAAAACATACGCTATGCAGAACTTCCCATTGAAGAAGTGGGAGAAGTTCCAGAATTACTCCAGGGAGTTGTATCTGATTTTGATTGGCTGGAAGGTGTAACTTTGAAAGTTGCTGTAGCTCACGGAACGGCGAATGCTAAAAAAGTTCTAGAAAATATTAAAAAAGGCGGGAAATTAGCTGACTGTCATTTTATAGAATTTATGGCCTGTCCTGGTGGTTGTCTCGGCGGTGGTGGAATGCCAATACCGACCAATGAAGAAATTCGAAAAGCTAGGGCTCAAGCAATTTATTCTGAGGATGAAGCCAGTGAAATCAGAAAATCCTATGAGAATCCTGCTGTAGCAAAATTGTATAAAGACTTTCTTACTGGAGGTCCTTGTGGTGAAAAAAGTCATAAATATCTTCATACACACTATACTTTTAGAGGTAATAAACTGGTTTAAACTCCCTAATATATACCAATACAAAAAAGAGCGAACCAGTTTAAGGTTCGCTCTTTTTTTATTTATACCTAAAATATTTATGACTGTAGAAATAGTATAGTTAGATGATGATAAAATAACGTTTTTGAAATAATTTATAAAAACTGAGCTTCTCTAAGGCATGTATAATTTTAATCACAAGCATGCGAAACATTGATTTATTTCTTTGATTACTTGCGAGTAGAGTCCCTAGCAGAATATTTAGCTCAAAAGGTAGAAAATAAATGTTAAGAGATCTTCTAGGTATAATCACTTAATTAAATATATTGCTCAGGAGAGAGTTGTAATGAAAAAGAGCCCACTTCAATTTTGTTATGTTTAGGTGATTAATCATAACTTAATTGGAGGTTTTTGAAGCAGGCCCTTTAATCTAAATCGATTTATAAAACTTTGATGTGAGTGTCGACAAAATCAATTCCTAATTCTTTACTACGGGGCATCGGACTTGCTCCCCCAATATGGATTTGATATTTTCCGGGTTTGAGAACTTCTTGTCCATTTTGATCCACAGTTTTTAATATATCAGAATTAAGCTTGAATTCTATGAGTTGTTCTTCCCCAGGTTTCAATGATATTCTCTGAAATTTTTTTAAAGAATAGTTCGGTACTTTTATATCGAGTTCAGGGGGAGAGGTGTATAATTGAACTATTTCTTCGCCCCTTCTGGAGCCCTGATTTTTCACAGTAAATTTTACAGTAAAATTTTCATTATTCTCTATTTGATCCTTGTTAATTTTAAGATCACTATATGCAAAAGAGGTGTAGCTCAAACCAAAACCAAAGGGGAAGAGAGGTTCTTTTTCCATATATTTATATGTTCTGCCTTTCATACTGTAATTTTTATAGGGAGGTATATCTGATACTGATTTAGGGAAGGTAATAGGCAGTTTTCCAGATGGTGTGGCTTCTCCGAAAAGGACGTCAGCAACTGCATTTCCACCCTGTTCACCGGGATACCAGACATGTAGTACTGCGTCGGCTTTTTTATAGATTTCAGGAATTGCAATAGGACTACCCCCAGTTAAAACTACAACCAATTTATTTGCTTTAGATTGAATTTTATCGAAAAAATTCAATTGATTTTCAGGAAGTTTGAGTTGAGTACGATCACCACGATGAGGTGAAGCAATAGCTCCGCCTTCTTCTCCTTCAATTAACTGTGAGAGACCTAAACAGGCCACTGTGACTTCGGACTGGCCGGCAACTTTTGAATACCAGTCCATAGGGTTTTTATTGGGATAGTTGAGTAGGGAACCTTTGCGATATTTTACTGAGGTTGCAGGATCAACTTCCCCGACTATACCTTCAAGGATAGTTACAAGATTGGGACTCACACCATAATAATTTCCTAATAAAGCCTGAACATGTGTAGCAGTAGGTCCGGTTACATATAATTGATTTAGATCCTTTTTAAGAGGTAGAGTATTATTTTCATTTTTTAACAGAACCATTGATTTTTCTGCTGCTTTTTGTGCTAATGTAACATGTTCTTTACATCTGAGCTTATCTTCTGAAATAGAACTATAAGGGATTTCTTCTTCGGTATTGAAGAGGCCCAATCTGAATCGAGTTTCTAGCAATTCTTTAACATTTTTGGTAACGATTTCTTCAGAAATTAAATTTTCTTCAATAGCATTTGTAATCAGGGAATCATTATACATATTACCACAATTTAAATTAGTTCCCCTTTGAAGAGCTAATGCTACTGCTTTTTCAGGAGAATCTACAAGATTGTGTCCTGAATATATATCACCGATGGCGCCGCAATCAGAAGTGTAATAACCATCAAAGTTCCATTTTTTTCTCAAGACTTTCTCCATTAAATAAGTATGGGCACAACAAGACTGGCCATTTGTCCGGTTATAAGCCCCCATGACTCCTTCCACATTTGCCTCAGTAACTAAAGACTCAAAAGCCGGAAGATATGTTTCCCATATATCCTTTTTTGAAGCTTTGGCATTGAATTCATGCCGTAATTTTTCTGGACCACTATGAACTGCATAATGTTTTGCGCAGGCAGCAGCTTTCAAGTATTTTGAATTTTTACTTTGTTGTAATCCTTCTACAAATGAGATACCTATTTGAGAAGTTAAAAAGGGATCTTCGCCGTAAGTCTCATGTCCTCGTCCCCACCTTGGATCTCGGAAAATATTTACATTAGGCGACCAAAAAGTTAAACCCTGATACTGTCCTCGCTGCCCTTTTTCAGAACAAAGATTGAATTTAGCTCGAGCTTCAGTTGAAATTGCAGAACTAATATTTCGGACGAGGGAAGGATCAAAAGTGGCTCCTAAAGCAATTGCCTGCGGAAAAACTGTGGCTTTTCCATTCCTGGCGACACCATGGAGGCATTCGTTCCACCAGTTATATTTAGGTATGTCTAAGCGGGGTATAGCTTCTGCGCTATTTTGTAATTGTCCTATTTTTTCCTTTAAAGTCAATCTGGATACAAGGTCATTAACTCTTTCTGTAGTACTTAAATTGGGGTTACGAAAAGGATATTCATATTCTTCAGCTTGTACTATCAGGACAAAAGCCAGACTTAAAATTAAAAATTTTTTCATAGTTTCCTCCTCATTTCATTAAATTCTATACTAATATAAAAAGTAAAAGATGTTATCGAACACATAATTAACAAAAATTTATAAAAGTATTATTATAAATTAGAATAGCCCGAACTTACATAGGTTCGGGCTATGTTTCAAATAATGGTTGATAGCAGTTAAATTAGAGGCTTTATACCTGAACAACTTTTGAGACAGAATCAATTTCTTTTTTCAAGGCCCTTTCAATTCCTGATTTTAATGTCATAGTGGCCATTGGACATCCACCGCATGCACCGGTTAATTTTACTTTAACAACCCCATCATCTGTGACTTCCACAAGTTCTACATCTCCACCATCTGCTTGTAAACTTGGTCTAACTTTATCTAATACTTTCTTAACTTCTTCTTTCATATTTAATCCTTTTAAATAATTCAATAAATTATCTCTTACTATGATAATTTTATCAATTTATTCCGAAAAAGCAAAATTATTTCCTAATATTTTTGTAGGAATCTATTTTATCCAAACAATGAATTGATTATGAAAGTAAGTAAATTAGTTTGAATGAGAAAAAATCAACTATTACTATCTTGAAACTGCTTAATAAGTCGAAGCTAAAATTCCTCTAGAAAAATTGGTACCTATATTTTTTATATGAGCAATATCTTAAGATTTAATTAGTATTTCTAAAATCAGCAAAATTATATTTTTTAAGGAATTCTATATAATGAATAATAATTATCATCTATGGTTGAAATTTTTGGATTAATTAACTAATATTTAAAGTTAATAGGAATCATAGGTGAGGACCCCTTAAATTACAATAATATTTTTACATTAAAAAGTAAAAACGATTGATTGTGAAGGAAATATATAATATATTGAAATGCAAACTGGTACGAATTTAAATTAAAATGGAGTAGATATGGAAAACACATTTGGCTTACTTAAACCTGATTGTATAGAGAAAAGATTGACTGGTAAATCACTTGATTTTATCTTAAAGCATGATTTTACAATTAAAAAAATAAAAAAATTAAAATTAAATCTTCGGGAAGCAGAACAATTTTACATTGAGCATAAAGGCAAAGAATTCTACGAAGGATTAACTAGGTTCATGAGTTCAGGTCCAATTATTCCCATGGTTTTATCAAAGAAAAATGCTATTGAAGATTTTAGAAATATTATTGGTGATACTGATCCAGAAGTTGCAGAAGAAGGTACTCTTAGGCATAAATATGCAGAAAGTGTAAGACATAATATAGTTCATGGAGCAGATAGTAATAAGAGTGCACAAAGAGAAATGAAATTCTTCTTTCCGGAAATAGAAATAATAAATTAATTAGGAGTTAAAGATGAAAAAGATTATTCTAGTATTAAGTATAGCCCTGCTTATTATTAGCTGTGCAAAAAAAGAAAAAGTACCTGGTGTGGTAGGGCAGAAGATACATTTAGCTGCTAAGCCTGTAGTTTCTGAGTCCGATACAGCAGGTAAACACTTTCAATGGCAGTTTGCAGAAAAGCCGATTGGAAGTCAGGTAGGCGCTTTGGATATTCAACCAAATAATGAAGAATTTAATATTTATTATATACCCGACGTGCCTGGCAAATATGTTCTTACATGTTCTATTATCAATCAAGATGGAACGGTAGCGGAAAAAAGGAAGATAGTTTGTCCAGTTAAGCCGGATACTGGAACTCCTAAACAGCCGACCCAAACAAAAACTCGGGAGTCAGAAAAGACCAAAAAAGGTTCCGCCAAAACAGATTCAGAGGAAGTTTCGCCTGAATATGGGTTTGTTAAAGAGGATACTGGAAAAGAGGATTCCCAGCAACAAAAAGAAGTCAACATACAGAAAACAGAGGAAACACCTTCTATAGGAACTGCGGGAGAACCTCAATATACTATTCAAATTACTTCAAGAAAAAAACGCAAACTGGCAGAAAAAGATGTACAAAACTTAACTAATATTGATTATAAGGCCTATATACAAGAGAAAAATTTTGCTGAAACTAATGAAACTTGGTACAGAGTTAGATTAGGTTCTTTTACTAGTTATAAAGAAGCAAAAAAAGTTGCCCAGCGGATCAATAATAAGTTATCTAATAAAGGTTATTCTAACTGCTGGATCGATCAGAAAAGAAAATAAAGATAATAAAATGGGAGGTATCATTGAAAGATTTATACTTTGATGTTAGAGATGTATTTAGAACAAGTAGAATTGCACTAAGTGGTAAAAAAATCTGGGTGCATTTATTAGGTTTACTTTCAGGATGGTCAAGTTATTTTATAATGACTTATATTGCTTTGTTAGCAGCCGGACAATCAATTCCTGAAATTTGGAATAATTTTCACTTATTTCCATGTTTATTTGGAAGTACAGTAGCATTACCATGGTTTTCCTGGCTGATTTATGCAGTAGGAATTTTAATATGGGTATTCCTTTTCCTATTTTTCTCTACGGCGGTATCTAGAATATCCTATAAACAACTTAAAGGTGATGAGTTCTTTTCTTCTGGAGATGCGTTTCAATATGCTAAAAAACATGCTAAAGCTGCTCTTTTTAGTCCTATTTCTATATTATTAATAATAGCCTTTTTTATTATAATGGCTATAATAGCAGCCTGGATTGCTCAGTGGCCTGTTCTTGATATAGTATTTTTCGGTTTACCATACCTATTATATTTTGTAGTAGCTGTGTTTGTAATTTATACAGCTTTATCTTTTATTATAGCTTTACTATTGGGACCCTCAATTGTTGGAACAGCCGAAGAGGATACTATGGAAACAGTTTTTCAAAGTTATTCAACACTATGGGCTCAACCATGGCGTTTAGTTTGTTATGAAGTAGTTGTGGGAGCCACTACTGCTTTGTCTACTTTTATTTTTGGTTATTTTATGATTGCAGGATATAAATTTTTCAATTTTGTATTCGGCCAGAATTGGTTAATGGGTGGAAAGTTAACCAATATCGTGGAAAAGGCTTCTTCCTATATATGGGGAGCAAATTCCACTCTCAGCGGCATAGTAGCAAAAATATTTAGAATCGAACCCTCTTCTGTTGTAGGTTCTGCTTCATTGGCTGGCACTGAGGTTGTTGTAGCAATCCTTGTTACAATATCTTTATTTTTAATTGGTGCTTCTGTAGTTGCTTATGCATTAACTAATATCACCGTAGGACAATCTCTGATATACGTCATATTGAGAAAGAAAAAGGATAGTGAAAGTTTACTTGAGAGAAAGGACGAAGATGAAATAGAAGAAGAGGAAGAAATGGAAGATATTCCGGATATTGAGGATGAAGAGTTTACTGAAGAAGAATTTGATGAAGATCTGGAAGAAGATGAAGAAGAATCCTCTGAATCAGGTCAAGAAACTGAGGACGAAGATAAAGGATAAATAAGATTTTCTAAAATAAATGACTATTTCCCTCAGCCTCCTGAATAGGGAGGCTGAATTATGTTACAAAGGCCATAACCACTTATCTAAAAATATTCAATAAATAATTTTTATCTTGAATTTAGTGTTTTTTCTCTTACTAAGACCAGTAAGTATATATAAAATATTCCATTAAATGCATTTGCGTTTTGGTTGGAGGTCTTTAATTAAATTATTTAGCATTGTATATATACTTTTTCAAAGTTAATTTTAATCTATGGAAGATTTAAAGGACAGACTAAACGAACTGCAAAATCACACAAATAAGGAAGGAAGCAAAAATTCTTCCCAGAATGGAAGTATAAAAAAGCAGTTAAGAAGATTATACAAGCAAAAGCACAAAAAACCGCAGAGTACAAAGACTCCTCCTATTAAAAAATTAAAAAATCACTTAGGAGGTGAATTAGTTGGGAAGCAAGATAAAATACTAAAAGTTGCCCGAACTTATAGTATGAAAAATTATGGTAAAATAGATCTCTCCTCTATATATAATTATTCACAAAAGGATTATGAGGAATTCCTTAAAATTGATAATATTAAGTATCCTGAACAACTATTATTTATAGATACTGAAACTACAGGCCTGGCTGGAGGTACAGGAACAATAGCCTTTTTGGTTGGATTGGGTTGGATAGAAAATCAACGTTTTCATACTTTACAGTATTTCTTACCTAAGCTTGAGCGAGAAAATACAATGCTAAATCATATTAATGAAATTATTAGTAGATTTACGACTATAGTATCTTATAATGGTAAAAGTTTTGACGTCCCTCTATTAACTACTCGATTTCTATTAAATAGAAAAAGTGCAGAGATTGAAGATTATAGCAATATTGATTTACTTCATTTAAGCCGCTCTCTTTGGAAGCATTCTACAAACAACTGTCAATTAACTACAATTGAAGAAGAAAAAATAGAATTTTATCGTGATGATGATATTTCTGGTGAATTAATTCCTTCTGTCTATTTTAACTTTTTGAATAATAGAGGAAATATTGAAAATACAGAAAGAATATTTACACATAATAGATTTGATATAATGTCTATGCTGGCAAATTTAATCCTAGTATTAAGAGGATTGAAGAAAACTGATCCTTCTGGAGATCCGGGAGAAGATTATGCTAAAGGAAGACATTTTAGGCGAAGAGATAAAATTAGCAGAAGTATCCAGCATTTTAAACATGTCCTTGAGGGCGATATTACTGAAAATAGGCGGATGAAAACATTGATGGAGTTAGGAAGCATATACAAAAAACAAAAAGATTATGACGAAGCAATTCAGTATTGGCAAAAAGCAATCAAAATGAATTTTCCTGCTATTGATCCTTTAATTGAATTAGCAAAATATTATGAACATAAGGCTAAAGATTTCAAAAGAGCACTCCAACATTCCCAAAAAGCTCTCAACAAAGTCAACCCTGAAAATGAAAAAAGGACCAGGGAAATCAAAAAACGTATTAATAGACTTAAAAGAAAATTGAAGAAAAAGAGTAAATAATGGAATCGATTGAGCAAATAATCCTTTCAGATCCCAATTTAAAACAAAATCTAAAATATATTTATGAAGAAGAAGGACAGCAAGGAGACTATTGTGATTTTCCAAAGAATTTATCTCAAAAAATAGTTGATGTACTGAAAGAAAAAGGAGTAGATCGGTTATATTCTCATCAGGCCCAGGCCTGGGATATGGCTCAAGAGGGAAAAAATTTTAGTGTTGTTACACCTACTGCTTCCGGAAAAACGCTTTGTTATAATTTACCTGTTTTACAGAAACTTCTACAGAATCCTTCTGCCAAGGCGATGTACATTTTTCCTACCAAAGCATTGAGTCAGGATCAAATGAATGAAATGCATGATATGATTGAGCTTTTAGAGGAGGATATAAAGGTTTTTACTTTTGATGGAGATACTCCTAGTAATGCCAGAAAAGCTATTAGGAAACAGGGAAATGTAGTTGTTACCAATCCGGATATGTTACATCAAGGTATCCTGCCTCATCATTCGAAATGGATGCAATTTTTTCAAAATCTTGAATATGTTATTATTGATGAGGTCCACACCTATAGAGGGGTCTTTGGCTCGCATATGACAAATTTATTACGCCGTTTAAAGCGTATCTGTAAATTCTATCGTTCTGATCCCCAGTTTATTTTTTCATCTGCAACAATAGCCAATCCACAGCGGCACACAGAAAAATTACTAGAGGATTCAGTCGATATCATAGATGAATCAGGAGCTCCCATCAGTCCCAAAAAAATTATATTCTACAATCCCCCGATAGTAAATAAGGAACTCGGTATTCGTTCGCCCTATATAAATGAAGCACGCAAAGTGAGTAGAAAATTGATTGAAAATGATATCCAGACCATCACATTTGCTTTATCCCGACTTAATGTTGAGGTTTTGACAAAGTATTTAAAAGATATATTCGAATCAGATAGAGAAGCAATGGGTAGGCAAGAAGAGATTGCGGGTTACAGAGGAGGATATTTACCTGATAGAAGGCGCAATATAGAAAAAGGGCTGAGAAAAGGTAGGATTAAAGGGGTGGTATCAACTAACGCCCTGGAATTAGGTATTGATATAGGTAGCCTTGATGCTGCTGTACTTGCTGGTTACCCAGGTACTATCTCGAGTACCTGGCAACAAATAGGAAGAGCCGGCAGAACTGGTGATGCAGCCCTGGGTGTTTTTGTAGGACGGTCACATCCTATTGATCAATTTTTAATGAATAATCCCGAGTATTTTTTTGAAAAATCACCTGAACACGCTCGCATCAATCCAAATAATCTAATGATCTTAGTGGACCATGTGAAATGTGCTTCCTTTGAACTTCCTTTTGAAGATGGAGACGATTTTGGCAATATCGATGAAAAAGACTTACAGGAAATCCTGCAATTTTTGCAGGAAGGGGGGATATTACATAAAAGTGGAGAAAGATTTTATTGGTCCGAAGATGTTTATCCTGCAGCAAATGTAAATTTACGTAAAGTTCCAGATGGTAATTTTGTGGTTGTAGATAAAACCAATGACAATGAAATAGTAGGAAAAGTCGACTATAGTTCTGCAGCTATGACGATTTATCCTGATGCAATCTATATGGCTTCTGGTAAAGAATATATAGTAGATGATTTGGATTGGGATGGCAGAAAAGCTTATGTCCGAGAAACTGATTCGGATTATTATACTGATGCTATTGATTATACAAATGTTAAAGTTCTATCTGAAGATGAGAAACGTAAATCTGGTGATATTGAAATCTTTCAAGGAGAAGTTCAGGTAGTTACGAGAGTAATAGGCTTTAAAAAGATAAAATTTTATACTAATGAAAATGTTGGTTACGGTGATATCAATCTTCCTGATCTGGAAATGGCAACGAGTGCTTACTGGTTTACAATACCTGAATATGTCATAGAAACATTACCCTATAATAGAGGGGATATTATAGATGGAATTCTTGGAATAAGCAAGGCTATCCATTCTATTGCAGCAATCAAGTTGATGAGTGAAAGACATGATATAAAACATTCTGTAGGGGACAAAACTTCTGAGTGGTTTGCAATGAATAAAATTACAGAACGCGGTATATATACACCGGAAACGGAAGAATCTCCTTCTGAAAAATTAAATCCAGAAGAACTAGAAAATTTTCAGCCTACAATTTTTATTTACGATAATTATCCGGGGGGAATCGGATTTACACCCTTACTATTTGATTCTCACGAAGAGATAATTCAGGAAACTTTTAATATGCTGAATAAATGTGACTGTGAAAATGGTTGTCCTTCCTGTGTTGGGCCTTCAAATGAGGTGGGAAAAAATAGTAAGGAGGTGGCGATTTCAATTTTAAAATTGCTAATAAATAAGAAAGTCAAAAGTCAAGACAAAGCTGAACACCCCTTTGATTCTCAGAGGAAGTATTTAAATTAGATAGAGTTATTCCTAACAATCGTATAGATTTGTCCGGTAGATTGGAATCCAGAAGTAAATTTTTTGCTAATTGGTAAGTCTCTTGTTCCTGTCTTATATATCTACTTATTGTCTTAGAACGAGTGCGAGTATCAAAATCATGAAATCTAACTTTCAAAGTAACTGTTCTTCCCTTTATATTTTTTTTGTTTAATTTTTTCCACAATTTATGATTAATTGTCTTTAATTTGTCTAATAATAAATTTTCATCTTTTATATCCCTGTCAAATGTGCGTTCCGTACCAATTGATTTTCTGATACTGGAGGTTTTAACCTTGCGAGGATCTTTACCATGTGCAATTTGGTAATAATATAGACCATTTTTACCAAATAATTTTAATAATTCTGAAAGATCATATTGTTTCAGGTCTTCACCAGTATAAATACCAAGTTTTTTCATCTTTTTGGCAGTAACATCACCGATACCGTAAAACTTTTGAATCGGAAGTGATTTTATAAATGTCTCTACTTGGTCAGGGGTGATAACTGTCAATCCATTCGGCTTATCCTGGTCAGAGGCTACTTTGGCTACGAATTTATTTATTGATACGCCGGCTGAAGCGGTTAAACCAGTTTTCTGTTTGATTTTATTTCTAATTTCTTGGGCAATATAAGTGGCAGAATCCATATCTTTTTTGTTTTGAGTTACATTGAGATAGGCTTCATCCAGAGAAAGAGGCTCAACTTGATTGGTATACTCACAAAATATTTCTCTAATTTTTTGGCTAACTTTTTCATATACATCGAAACGAGGTTGAACAAAAATAAGATTTGAACATTTTTGTTTTGCAACAGCAGAAGGCATAGCAGAGTGAATACCGTACTTTCTGGCCTCATAACTGGCTGTAGCAACAACGCCTCTTCGGGAAGAACTGCCCACAACTATTGGTTTATTTCTGTATTGAGGATTATCTCTCTGCTCAATAGCAGCATAATAAGCGTCCATATCTACATGGATAATTTTTCTGATATCCTTTGAATCAACACCTGTATTTATTTTTGAAGTCATTTTGAAATTTTAGTAATGTAATAATTGATTTTGTGATTAAATATTACTTCTTTACTAAAAATTATTTTTCATGAGAGAGTAACCATTTAAAAAGATCAGATTGGTTATAAGCTTTAATCCAGCTAAAATGGCCTGTCTCAGGGTACAAAGTCATTTTAATTTCCTCTGGGCTTCTCATTTTAATAGCCTGGACCATTGTTTTAGTTCTTTCAATAGGAACTGTATTATCCATTTCCCCATGAAAGGCCCAGATAGGTATTTGGGACAGTTTATCAGCCCATTCAGTTTTACCTCCACCACAAACTGGGGCAATAGCAGCAAACTTAGTTGGGATCTCATATGCTAATTTCCAGGTACCAAAACCCCCCATACTTAAGCCTGATAAATATATTCGATTAGTATCAATATTGTACTTAGCTATAGTATTATTTAATATATTTTTGAGAACCGTAATTTGTGATGTATCAGTCCACCATTTTTCTTGTGGACATTGAGGAGCAATCATTAAAAAAGGAAAATCATGATTTCGTTCTGCAATTTTGGGTGGTCCCCATGTTTTTACTTTGGGCAGTGAATCTCCTCTTTCACCGGCTCCGTGCAGGAATAATAGTAATGGCATCTGACCGGATTTGTAATATTTTTCAGGAATATAAGTAAGATATTCAGTAGCTGAGTCATTTATATTGATTGATTCTACAGTAAATCCCGTGTTAATATCTTTCTGAATCATGTTAGGACTACAACCAATCAGGAGCAAAGAAAATGATATTAATAAACTAGTTTTATTCAAGAATTTCATTGATTTGCTCTAGTAATTCTTCAAGTTTTACAGGTTTGGAAAACCAGATGACGCCTAGATCATCTAGTTTTTTAGCAATATCAGTTTTATAATCAAAACCTGTCATAAAAATTACAGGAATATCAATATTTTCATTTTCCATTTCATCATAGAGGTCGAAACCGGTTTGATAGGGCAATTTTACATCAGAAATAACTAAATCAAGGGATGAGGACTCCTTCATTTTGGACAGAGCCCTGTCTACAGTATCCGCTGTGTCTACCTGGAATCCTTCTTGTTCGAAAAAATCACTATATAGTTCAAGGATTAATTCTTCGTCATCAACTACAAGTAAGTTCTTGCTCATTATTTATTCCTTAACTAATTAGTTGTTTCTTCCTGTGTCATCCAATTTTTAGCAAGTATTAATGCTATGGGAGTAATTATAGCTATTAATGCATGAAATAACCACATCTTACCTGGCTGAAGTTCAGCTCCATTTGGTTGAGGACAATACTTTTCCAGGAAAAAACCTGCATATAAACCAGTAACAACTTTTGTCAGGAACCAGGGTAGCTGTCCGATTCCCATATAAGCTCCTGTCTTATCTTCAGGAGCCATTTCTGCAATCCATTCAAGGAATCTAGGCTGCCAGATGGCTTCTCCTATTGTCACGAAGAGAATAAAAGTTAGAAAAAGATAAATATTCGGTTCAAAAATCAATAAGAAGGTTGGCAGAGCCATAATTGATGTTCCAATGATTACCATTTTATAAATTTTAGAATCTTTGGTAAGTCCCGCAATCAAAGGAGCGAGAAAGAAAATCAATAAAGGGTTAATATTAGTGAAAAATTCATAGTATTGAGCGATATTATCCTGAAAAGCACGATGGATATAAGGGGGAATTGTCAACCAGTTATGAGCAAATAGCGTTTGTACGGGGATTAAGATAAAAATAAAAAATACGAATTTCGAATCATGGAAAGGATGCTCTGGTCTTCTTTTTAAATAGTCTCGTATTGATAAAAAACCAAATAAAACAATCAATGTTGTATAGATTAGATTATGTAATAATGAATCCGGTTGACCAATCAAACCACCTGATTTAAAAATTATGAAGGCTATTATGGCTGCTCCAGTTAAAACACTGGAAAAGATTAAAAATCTATTATCTACATCTCTGTCTGTGGCTGCTGATTCATCTTCTTGCGTCTCATCTTTTTCTTTATCCCTTTCAGATTTAGCTTCCCTGTAAGCCTCTTTGTCAGCTTTCTTAGTTAAAAGAGTAATTGTAAAAAGTAAGGCTAATACATTTATACCAGCTAAAGCCCAGAATACAGCAGTGATACCATTGGGAGGGAATATCTTGATGAAAGGTTTTCTTATGAAGGGGGCACTAGCGCCGAATATGAAGGCCCCCAGATTCATTAAGCTGTATACTACAGCATATCCCATAGATTTAGTTTCCGGTGTAGTATATCTTTTTATCCCTGCATAGGCAGCCGGTTGATAAAGACCGTATCCTATTATAACAAAAAATAATCCCAGTATCATTACAAAAAACATAGGCGAAAACATACCCTGGCCTAGAGCCAGAGTACCAGAAAGGGCAAGTATGACTCTGCCTACCAGCATAGTAGAAAAAGCCAATGTCAGAGATTTACGGATACCCAAGTCGTCAGCTTTGCTACCTAAAATCACCATTGCAAGGGTGATTCCGCCTGTCAAAAAACTTAGTATCCAGTTAGCCTGAAAATCAGTAACGGCTAGATTAGTTGAACTAAATATTTCAAGTTCAGTTAATATCCCGAAGTAAACAATCCCCTCTAGTAAATAGGGAATATTAATGCCCCAGAGAGCCTGAGGAGCTTTTATAAAAGCACGGGCTGTTTGTCTCAATTCGTTGAGGGCATGTTTTACGGCGCTTTCTGAATCTTTCTGTTCTCTCTCATTTTTTTCCATAGATAAACACTTTTTTATTTGAAGAATAATCTGTTAAAATACACTTCCAATATAAGAAAAAATATTAAGATTTTCCACCACATAATTTTAGGGCAATTATAAATGAAAAACTTAAATATCATTCAAATAAGATATTAATATTAATTGGTCATTTTTATTATTTTTCTTGCTGATAATTTTAATTTTTATTAGTTTGTTAAATGTGAATTGAGAATAATTAATTCAGGAAGCAGGATTGAGTTTACTAACCCTCTACGTTTTTACTTTTAATACCCCTTATTTATGCTTAATTTTGCTGTAATAAAATAATAGGAGCTAATATGAATCCTTATATTTTCAGGAAATATGATATAAGAGGTGTAGTCAAAGAAGATTTTACAGATCAAGTAGTAGAAAATCTAGGCAAAGCTTACGGAACCTTTATAAAAGAAAAAGGAGCAGAATCTACTGCTGTTAGCGGTGATGTTAGGAAGTCGACTCCTCGGCTCAAAAAATTATTTTCAAAAGGTGTACTTTCAACTGGGGTAGATGTGGTCGATATTGGAATTCTACCTACACCAGCAAATTATTATAGTATGTATAAAATGGATGTAGACGGTGCTGTACAAATTACAGGCAGCCACAACCCGGCTGATATGAATGGTTTTAAAATGTCCTATAATAAAAAATCAATTTTTGGAGAGGATATCCAAAAAATAAAGAAAATTATCGAAGAGGAAAATTTTAAAGTTGGAGAGGGTACCTGGTCAGAAAGTAGTATATTAGAAGATTATACTCAGGAGATAATCTCAAATATAGAATTAGAAAAAGATATAAAAATCGCAGTTGATTCAGGCAATGGCGCAGCTGGTCTGGTAATGCCGGAGGTTTTAGAAGAAGTGGGTTGTGATGTTACTCCTCTCTATTGTGAGATAGATGGAAGTTTCCCAAATCACCATCCTGATCCTACAGTAGAAGAATATATCGAGGATTTGATCGAGGAAGTAAAAAACGGAAATTATGACTGTGGTATAGCTTTTGACGGAGATGGAGATCGGCTCGGTTTAGTGGATGAAAAGGGAAATATTATTTGGGCTGACTATATGATGATATTGTTTTTAGATGAAATTATTACTGACCATGAAAGTGTAATTTTTGACGTTAAGTGTTCTCAGGCTCTGGAAGATGTTATAAAAGAAAAGGGTGGTCAACCTTTAATGTGGAAGACAGGGCATGCCTTAATTAAGGAAAAAATGAGAGAGGAAAAGGCTCCTTTTGCTGGAGAAATGAGTGGACATATATGTTTTGCAGATGATTATTATGGCTATGATGATGCTATCTACACTGCTTTGCGTCTTGTACAAACTCTCTCCCGTTCTACTCAAAAACTATCTGAAATAATGAAAGAACTGCCACATTATTATTCAACTCCTGAAATGAGGTTAGAATGTTCCGATGATGAAACAAAATTTAAGATTGCAAAAAAATCTGAAGAATATTTCAAAGAAAAATATGATTGCATAGATGTGGATGGGGTTAGAATAAAATTTGGTGATGGATGGGGACTGGTTAGAGCTTCAAATACACAACCTGTAATTGTAACTAGATTTGAAGCGAAAACAGAGGAAAGATTGGAAGAAATTAAAAATACAATCCTGAACCAATTAAAGGAATTTGGGGATATTAAAATAGACTAATTTATTGGATACAAAGAATAATCAATTATATTAAGATATAATCTTTATTATAATCAACTATAGTTTTTTAATCTGTATTTTAACAAAATTCTGGTTATGAAAAAATTTGAAGAAGAATATGAAAAATATAGAGAAAAAATAGATCAGGAATTATTACAAATTAAGGTTCCTGAAGAACTGGCATATTTTAGAGAGTCGTTACTGTATCCCTTAAAAGGAAAGGGAAAAAGAATTCGCCCTGTTTTAGTAATTTTAAGTGGGACTTCTCTTGGGGTAGAATTAAACCAGGTTCTACCAGCTGCTGTTGCAATCGAGATATTACATACATTTACTCTTGTTCATGATGATATTATGGATGGGGATGAAAAAAGAAGAGGTTTGCCTACAGTTCATAAGAAATGGAATGTGAACACCGGAATATTGTCCGGGGACGGTTTACTCTCTATTTCATTTGCTAAATTAGTTGAAAAAGGATATAATAATACAGTCGAGATAACTAAACATTTTAATGATACCCTATTGAAAATCTGTGAAGGCCAAAAAAGGGATATCAATTTTGAAGATAGGACTGATATTACTACAGAGGAATATTTGGAAATGGTGGGACTTAAAACAGGCGAATTGCTGGGCTTATCATGTTCCCTTGGGGCGATGATTGCTCAGGTTGAAGAATCTATAGTTAATTCTCTATATAAGTTCGGTAAGACTCTGGGACAAGCTTTTCAAATTCAAGATGATCTACTTGAACTAGAATCTAGCGAAGATAAAATGGGAAAAAGTCTAGGGAGTGATTTTGCTGGGAAGAAAAAAACTTATCCTCTTGTAAAAATGTTGGGTAGTGTTTCTGAAGAAGAAAAGAAAAAGATATTGACATTCTTAACAAAAAATTCTTACAATAGAGTGGATATTCTGGAAAAATTTAAGGAATATAATGTTATAGAAGAAGGTGAAAAATTAGTAAGAAGGCTAATGGATGAATCTTTAAATTATTTGACAAAATGCCCAAGGGAGACAGAAGAAAAAATGAAAAAAATTGTTACAAAAATATCGGAGAGGGATCACTAGAATTGGAAGAGAAAGAAGTTACAATAAATAATAAATACGGTTTACATTCACGTCCTGCTTCAGCATTAGTCAAAAAGGCTTCGAATTTTGATTCGGAGATTAAGCTTATTTATGACGGCAAAGAAGCTAATACTAAAAGTATTCTCGGACTTATGGTATTAGCAATTGAGCCAGGGGCGGAAGTAAAAATAATAGCTGAAGGTGAAGATGAAAAAGAGGCCTTGGAAGAATTGGAAGAGTTAATAGAAAACGATTTTTTTGTAGAGTACGACGATGAGGATAATTAAAGGCAAGAAAATATCAAAAGGAATTTCTATAGGGCCAGTTTTTCATTATAAATCGGACCAGCTCTATATACCGGATTATAATGTCGATGAAAGTGAAGTTGAGCAAGAAATTGATAATTTTTATCTTGCTATTAATAATTGTATTGAAGAATTACAGCAAACTAGAGAATTGGTTTTACACCATTTGGACGAAAACCATGCTAAGATTATTGATAGTCAATTAATGATTTTGGATGATACAAGTTTCCATGATGAAGTTATTTCTTTAATAAAAAATAAAAATAATAATGCAATCAAAGCCTTTAATAAAGTCATTACTGTCTATGAAGAGAAAATAGCAGAAAGTAACTCCTCATATCATCAACAGAGAGACATTGATATAAGAGATATAAAAAAGAGAATTCTTCACCATTTAATTAATAATGAAAATTATATAGATGGTCAAATAGACAGTCCTTCCATATTAGTTAGTCATTCTATTTCACCTTCCGATTTTTTTAATTTAGAGCCAAAAAATATCACTGGAATAATCACTACAGAAGGAGGTAGTGATTCTCATCTCGCAATTGTTGCTAAAGCTTTTGGTTTACCCTACATTTCAGGAATTGAAAAATTAGATCTCATTACAGACCAGGATGAAATAATTCTTGATGCTAATGAAGAAAAAATAATAGTTAACCCTGTTTCTAGCAAGAAGAAAGATTATAGAAAGGAATTGGCTGAGTATAAAAAACAACAAAATCGTAAAATTGAGATAGTGGATGAAACCAAAGATGGAACACCTTTTGACATAAAAATTAATATAGAATTCATAGAAGAACTTCAAGGGTTAGATGAAAATTCTTATAAAGGTATTGGCTTGTTTAGGACTGAATTTTTAGGTCTGGAAAGGAATGCCTTTCCTTCCGAAGAGGAACAGTACCAAGTTTACAGAAAAGTTTTAGAAACGGTCGGGGATAAACCTCTTGTTTTTAGAACTTTTGATTTTGGAAGAGATAAATTTATAGATATGTTGGATATGGAAATGTTTCATACTGATGAGGCTTATAAAGACTGGGGAGGGATTCGGTTATGTCTGGAAAATCCGACCATTATGAAAAATCAATTTAAGGCTATGTTGCGCTGTAGTAAAATTCGGTCTTTCAAAATAATGCTGCCAATGATTTCTTCAGTCGAAGAAGTACGTCAGGCAAAAGAAATTTGTCATGAAGCTGAGGCTGAAATTGAAAATGAGCATGTTTCCTGTGATAATATAGATATTGGAGCAATGGTAGAAACCAAAAGTATCTTATATAATCTTAGAGAGTTAGCTGAAGAAGTAGAATTTTTTAGTATCGGTACAAACGATTTAGCTTATTTTTTACTCGGCTCTGATAGAAAAGAGGATTCGATCATACATCACTATCATCCCAAAATGTTCAAAGCAATCCGTAAAATAGTAAAAGCCGGGCAGGAAAAAAATATACCTGTAACTTTGTGCGGGGAAATGGGAGCAGACCCTTATGCTTTACTCGGTCTTGCGGCTGTTGGTATTAGAAGTGTGAGCGTTAGTACTAATTCATTAGCTCAGATAAATGAGGAAATCAAAAATTTAGATATAGAACAAATGGGAGAACTAGATTCATTAATTTTTAATTGTGAAGATTCTGAGACTGTACTCTCGATTTTAAAGGAATATTACGAGAACTTTACAGGTAAACAGATTGAGGCAAACAGTGGAACAGAATAATGAAGATGTGCCCGTAAGGTTAGAAAAATTGATGTATTACCCTCCTAGCAAAGGATATGCATTGATCCTGCAAGAAGAAGGAACTGATGAATCGGCCATAAAATTGCCAATTATAATAGGTGCTTTTGAGGCTCAAGCAATAGCGCTAGGAATGGAAAAACTTAATATGCCGCGCCCTTTGACTCATGATTTATTTAATAAATTCATTGAAAGGGTAAATTATAATATTCAAAAAGTAGTTGTTACGGATCTTAAAGATGGGACTTATTATGCAAATATATTTATGTTGGATGAATTTGATGAAATCTTAAAACTGGATGCGAGACCAAGTGATGCTATTGCATTGGCGCTCAGAGTTAATGCGCAAATTTATGTAAAAAGAAATATACTCAATGAAGCAGGTCAAAAAATTGAAGATAAAACTCTTAAAGTGGAAAATAGAGATGAGCACTATTCGGAAGGTAATAGCAATTTGGACAGGTTGTTTGATTTACAAATGAAATTACAAAAAGCTATTGATGAAGAAAATTATGAGTTGGCTGCTAAAATTAGAGATAAAATTCAAGAACTAGAAGATTCAGAAACAAATTTTGATGAAGAATAAAAGGGAAACTTTATTTAATCCTATCTGTTATCGAATTTAATTTTTGGAGAGCCTGGTCTGCTGCTTCCTGTTCAGCGGATTTTTTAGTTCCACCTTTTCCTTTGCCGTACTTTTTTCCCTGGATATAGAGAGTAACGGTGTACTCTCTATTGTGGTCAGGACCAGTTACATTTGATACCTTAAACTCAATTGAATCAATATTATTTTTTTGGCAATATTCAATTAATTGTCCTTTGTAATTAATTTTATTTTCTTTAGGGCTGATTGAATTATTTTTTATAATCCATTTTTCAATAAAATTTTTTGTTTCTGCCATAGTATGCTCAAGATAGTATACACCTATAATCGCTTCTAAAACATCAGATAAAATTTTTTTCCTAGTGGGAAGGTTCGACATATCAACACTTTTATTTACCACACAATCGTCTGCAATATTTAAATCTTCAGCAATTTTGTATAAATATTTACTATTAACATATTTCATTCTCAATTTAGTGAGATAGCCCTCTTCTTCCTCTGGAAAGTTCTTAAATAAATATTCCGAAACAGCCAATTCCAGAACAGCATCACCTAAAAATTCAAGGCGTTCATAAGGCTTTTTTTCGTCTTTTAGTAAAGAAGAATGTGTGAAAGCCCGTTTTAAAAGGGTTTGGTTGGAAAAAGTGAAACCCACCCGCTTTTCAAAAGCAGATGGGCTTTGAGCGGTATTTTCTTTGGAAAATATTTTTGATAGAAAAGACTTCATATCATTTATTTAGGACAAATCACTCCTCAAAATTTTTAGCGGCAATTGAAGCATTATGTCCACCAAAACCAAAGTTATTACTCAAGCCAGCTTTGACTTCGCATTCTATAGATTCGTTAGGAGTATAATCCAGGTCGCACTCTGGATCCTCATTTTCATAATTAATAGTAGGAGGGATAATGCCATCTTGAATTGTCTTAACGAGAGAAATGAATTCGATTCCTCCGGTCGCTCCTAAGAGATGCCCCGTCATTGATTTGGTTGAACTGATAGAAATATCATAGGCCCTTTTACCAAATAATGTTTTAATGGCTTTTGTTTCCATGGGATCGTTGGCAGGTGTAGAAGTACCGTGAGCATTAATATATTGGAAGTCGTCTTTATCAAGATTAGAGCGTTGAATAGCCTTTTTCATACTTTCGATTGCACCCTTGCCATCTGGATGGGGGGCAGTAATATGGTGAGCATCTGCTGAAAAGCCAAATCCGGTTATTTCAGCATAGATATCAGCTCCCCTTTCTTTAGCATGCTCTAGTTCTTCCAGAATGACTATTCCTGCTCCTTCACCCATTACAAAGCCATCTCTCTCCTTGTCAAAAGGGCGAGACGCTTTTTGAGGCTCATCATTTCTTTTGGATAGAGCCTGCATATTAGTAAATCCAGCCAGAGCTAAAGGAGTTATCGCTGCTTCTGAACCGCCTGTAACCATTATATCCGCTTCGTCTGAAATAATATGATTGTAGGCACTTCCAATTGCATGACTGGCTGAAGCACAAGCAGAAGATATAGAATAATTTGGCCCCTCAAAATTCCACTTCATAGAAATATGTCCAGGAATTATATCCGGAATCATCATCGGAATAAAAAGAGGACTAACGTATCTAGCTTTTTTATTCAATAATCTAGAATGCTGTTCCTCTAGTGTTGAGATACCTCCGATACCAGACCCTGTGACAACACCAACCCTATCTAAATTAATAGAATCATCAGTGATCGAGCTATCATTCACTGCCTCGCGAGCTGCAACTATTCCTAATTGACAAACTCTATCCATTCTTCGAGGAGCTTTTCGCCCTAATTCTTCTTTGGGGTCAAAGTTTTTGACTTCGCTCCCAATTTGTACACGTAAATTTTCTGTATCAAAGGAATCGATTTTATCTACGCCGCTGTTACCCTTTTTCAAATTTTCCCAGTTTTCAGCAACAGAATGACCAAGCGAAGTTATTGCTCCCATTCCGGTTACTACTACTCTTTTTTTATCCATAATATAATTTTTATTTAAATAATAATTAATTAACTCTTTCTTCTAGATAATCGACTACGTCCTGAACTGTTCTTAATTCATTTGCATCTTCGTCTGGAATTTCTATATCAAATTCTTCTTCCATCTCCATTACAAGTTCAACTGTATCTAGTGAGTCAGCACCTAGATCTTCAATAAAATTAGAGTCATCAGAAATCTTTTCCTTTTCAATACCTAACATTTCTGCCGTTACATCTTTAACCTTATCTAGTAAGTCCATTTTTACCTCCTTAAATTTAAAATCTACACTTTAGTGAATAATTAAATTTACATAACCATTCCACCATCCACTTTGATAACCTGACCTGTAATATATTTTGCAAGTGGAGAAGCCAGATATAAAACAGTATTGGCTACATCTTCAGGATCACCAAAATGGTTGAGTGGTATATTATCTAAATAGTTGCTTTTAACGTCTTCAGGGAGTTCTTCTGTCATTTTTGTTTTAATGAAACCAGGAGCAACTAAATTAACATTGACATTCCTTGATGCGATTTCTTGAGCAATAGATTTGGAAAATCCAATCAAACCTGCTTTACTTGCCGAATAATTGCTCTGTCCTGCATTTCCAGTTATTCCTACTACAGAACTAATATTAATAATACTCCCGGAACGCTGTTTCATGAAATATCGTAATGCTGTTTTTGTTGTTAAAAAAGCTCCTTTGAGATTAACTTCTAGGACAGAATCCCACTCTTCTTCGTCCATACGCAACAAAAGATTATCCTGTGAAATTCCAGCATTGTTCACCAAAACATCTAGACTTCCAAAATCATTATATGTGGTTTTGATCAAGTTTTGAACTTCATTTTGGTCAGCAACATTACAGGGGATTGCAGTGCTAGAAAAATTTTTCTCATCAAATTCTTGTTTGGTTTCAGTTAATTTGTCTTCATCAATATCGGTTAAAATTACATGGGCATTGTTTTCAGCAAAAGTTTCAGCAATTTTTTTTCCAATGCCTCTGCTTGACCCAGTAACAATTACATTCTGATCTGTGAAATCTATTTGCATTTAAAATTCTCCAGGTCTTTATATTTAGAAATTCCATCTATGTCCACATCGCGTGAAATTCTTCTAATGAGTCCCTGTAGAACTTTTCCAGGACCCACTTCAATATAATTATCAAAATTGTCTTTGATCATATTATTAATTGTATCGACCCATAAAACGGGAGAAGTTAACTGTTTTTTTAGATTGTTACGAAGTTCCTCAGGGTCTTTTGTAGGCGTACCAGTATAATTACAATAAATGGGATGATCCGGCTGGCTAATATCGGCTTCGTTCAATGTTTCTTCCAGAATATCTCTGGCACCTTCCATTAAGGGAGAATGAAAAGCTCCTCCCACCGATAATTCAATAGCCCTTCTAGCACCAGCATCTTTTAGTTTTCTCATTGCTTTTTGGACGGCTGGAGTTTCTCCACTTATAACTATTTGTTTATTTGAATTATGATTTGCAATTTCGCAAATACCAAAGTTGCCTATATCTTTCAAGCCTGCTTTTATATCTTCAAGTTTTAATCCAATTATAGCTGCCATTGAACCAGAGGTCTGCTCAGCTGCTTTTTGCATCTCACGGGCTCTAATTTTGACAATTTCTAATCCCTGCTCAAAAGAGATTGCTCCGGAAGCAACTAAAGCGGTATATTCGCCCAAACTATGACCAGCCATTCCTTGAATATTACAATCTTCTTCTATCTCATTGAAAAGAGCGTAGGAATTAGTAAAAATAGCTGGTTGGGTTACTTTTGTTTGAGTTAATTTCTGTAAAGGCCCTTTAAAGGATACTTCTGTGATAGAAAATTCATCAAAATAGCTTTCGGCTCGATCATAGATATCTTTAGCCTGGTTGCTATTTTCATATAAGTTTTCCCCCATACCTACATTTTGGGAAGCCTGCCCAGGGAATACAATAGCATTTTTACTCATTTTTTAACCCCCATTTAATTAAACTTGCGCCCCATGTAAAACCTCCTCCGAAGGAAGTCAGTAATAGTTTATCATCCTTTTGCAGATCGCCGTTATCAAAAGTATCAATAATACCGAGTGGAATGGTTGCAGAAGTAGTATTACCATATTTGTCAATAATAGAAACAACTTGATCCTCCTTTAGATCAAGTTTTTTAGCACAGGCTTCAATTATTCTTTGATTGGCCTGGTGAGGTATAAAAAAGGATATATCATCATTGGATAATTCATTCCGCTTTAATATTTCGCGGCCAACTTTGGTCATATAAGTAATAGCATATTTAAAAACTGGTTTTCCATCTTGAAAAAGGTAATGCATCTTTTTATCTACAGTTTCATGAGAAGCCGGGTGTCTACTTCCGCCCCCTTTCATATAAAGATAATCTTTACCTTTACCATCCATTTTTTTAATAGAGTCCTGTAAGCCGTATTCAGTTTCTGTTGGCTCTAATAACATTGCAGTCCCCGCATCACCGAATAGTACACAGGTGTTTCTATCTTCATAGTCAGTAATAGCACTCATAGTTTCAGAGCCTACTAGCAAAACTTTTTCTGCGTTGCCTGATTCAATGAAATTACGGGCTGTTTCTAAAGCAAAAACAAAGCCAGAACAGGCAGCGGATAAGTCAAAGCCCCAGGCATTCTTAGCCCCAATATTTTCCTGTATTAAAGCTGCTGTATTGGGGAAAAACATGTCAGGGGTTACCGTTGCCACAATAATTACATCAATCTCTTCAGGATCCACATCAAATCTTTCTTGCATATTTTCAAAAGCCTTTGTACCCAGATCAGATGTCGCTTCATCTTCTGAAGTAATATGACGTTCTTTAATTCCTGTTCTTTCAGTAATCCATTCATCGGATGTATCTACCATTTGTTCAAAATCATGATTATCAAGAATTTTTTCAGGAAGATACTTACCGAAGGCTGTAATAGTCGCATTAACTTGTGACATATTCTACTCTCAGTGTATTAAACTTAACAATAAAACGAAAAAATGTAATCAAGGTTCAATTGGTATTCAAGTAAAAAACAGTTAGAATTAAGTTTCAGTAGAAAGAACCTGCCTTCCATTGTAGTAACCACAATTGGGACATGCTCTGTGTGGTCGTTTAGTATCACCACATTGCGGGCAATCAGAAATTGAAGGAGGGTCAACGTTCTTGTGGGTTCTTCTCTTATGTTTTCTCGTGTTTGATGTTTTTTGTTTTGGGACAGCCAATATATTAATCCTCCATTTTATTTTTAAGTTCTTTTAGCTTCTCTAATCTTGGATCAACTTCTTCAAATTCACAATCGCAGGAACCTTCATTCAGGTTTTGACCGCAGTGAGGACAGATTCCTTTACAATCAGATTCACAGAGAGACTTATTTGGTAGGCTTATAGCTATAGTATCACTAATGTATTTCGTAAGGTCTGCTATATCAGAATCATTGGGGAATAGATCATAACTATCGTCAGGTTGCTCCTCTTGAACTTCACCTGATAGTGTTAAGTTGATCTTTTTTTCTATGACTTCTATGTATTCTGTCAAACAACGGTCACATTTCTGTTTAATTTTTGCAGTTATTGTACCGGAGAGCCAAATTTGACCAGTTTCCTCTATCACTACCTTTCCGGATAGTCGTAAAGGTTCACTTAGATCATACTTAGGACTCTTAAATTCCTCCGGCTCTGCCGTCTTGTTTATTTCTGTTATTCCAGACGTAAATTTACTTATATCAATTCTCATATCGGGAAAAAATTTATTGCTTGGTAAATCTTTTATCAAGTTTTATTTAAAATTAATTTAAATTTTTGTTAATCAAATTATTATACCAAATACGCCAGAGTTATACCAGGCAATTCCCAATAACAATATTTATTTCTTTACTTTAATTACGGTAATACTTATCTTTTTTGGAATATGAATACACATAGATATCTAGAACCGAATTATAAAATTGTCAAAAAAAAGCGCGCTCAAAAGAAAGTATTAGGGGCGTTATTAATTTTAATTATCTGTATTATAATTATTTTTGGTTTAGGCTTATATGTAAATGCTGAGGGAAAAACAAAAGCTACGGAAATTTCTTCAAAAATTCGGCCCGGATTAGAACATGTATCGAATAATATAATTAATCTTAGTGCGAAGTTTAATAATTGCTCTAATTTTTGTCTTATGTCTAGGAGTTTGTTCATGATGGACTCGAAAAAAGTACCGTTCGTGTCATGGACATCTCTTTGAGGCAAAGGCGCAACAACACAAAGTTATTCATTATCAGAAATTTGAAATGTAGATATCAATAGCTTTATTAGATAATTATAGCTAACTGTTAATATTTTAACGAAACTACTTTTTACGAGTAAATTATTTATGAATAAATTATAAGCTACAATTTGGGCTATAAATTAGCATTACAGAGGTTTTAAAATGTCATATCTTGAATTAAATTTGGATCCATTTATCACATTGTGGAAAGAGGTTAATAATTCGGTTATTCATCCTTTAAATTTATTAAATTATGTAGAAAGTACTTATTCAGGAGGAGTTTGCTTCACATATCATCCCAATATCCCTTTATTTTCAGAAATAAGTACAATTAAAAAGTTAACTTCGGCTAGAATTAATATAAAAATCAATTCAGATATTGATAACCTAAAGAAAGTGTTTTCACTTGAGCCTGACGTAATTACAATAATTAATAAAAATAATCTCTATGATGCAGTTCATCTACCTTCAAAAATGATCAAGAAAATTATTAAGGAGGGAGAAGAAAATGATATCCCGGTAATTCCCAGGGTTAACCCTAAACTGGATAATCTTAAACAAACTTATAAAATGGATTGTTCTGATGTGGTAATAACTACTAATAAATTATCTACCATAGATTCTCAGGATGAATTTAACCAGTTGCTAGGACTGTATGCTAAGTGTTATAGAATTGCTCATAAAAATAATTTGCGGATATCATTTGGAGGTAACCTCAATAAAAGGTTAATTTTGGCTATCAAAAAATTGATGGAACCGGAGTTCTTTACTGTGGGTGACTTTGTTCTTTCGCAAGCGATTATCAGAGGAATTGAAACAACATTAAGAGAAACAGTTGAATTAATAGAAAAATAAATACAAAAGGAGAAATCTAATATGAAAATAGTAACGACAAAATATAGAGGCAAGATTGCTGAAACCTGTCATATAGCAAATGCAGTGGCCGTAAATCAGAAAGGGGATGTCCTTTTTTCTGCTGGGGAAGAAAATTATCCTGCTTTTTTAAATGAAGTTGATGTGCCTTTTAGAACTCTTACTCTTTTGCGAGAAAAAGTTGATAATAAATATGATTTTTCGGATAAAGACCTGGCCTTGTTTAGTTCCAAACATAAGGGAGAGGAACAATTTGTCAAAAATATAAAAAGTATTGTAGAAGATTTAGATATTGATCCAAAAAATATGTTGTGTAAGGAAGAAGTCCCTGAAGATAATTCATCATATGAGCGTCTAATTATTCAGGGCAAAAGACCGACTGCTTTTCACAATGCTCAATCAGGTGTTCACGCTGGTATGTTGGCTCTCGATAAGGCTGATGATGATTCGGTGAGCGATTATACTTCTTTTAATCATCCTGTTCAAACTCAAATTTTGGATACTGTGAAAGACTATACAAATGAAGAGGAAATCTACCGTGAAGTCGATGATAATGGAGTACCTACTTTTACTTTGCCTTTAAAAAATATTGCTGGTTTTTATTGTGACCTGATAAAAAAAGATGATAAACATCTTAAAAAAATAACTGAGATATTAGCAAAAGATAATGAATTTGTTAATTCTGAAGATACTTTTCCTTATGTTTTTTCAGAAAAAATGAAAGAAAAAGGTCTTACTTTTATAGCCTCCTCCGGTTTATTAGCAATGGGGCTAAGATCCAAGTCGGATGACTTTATTGGAATAGCAGTAAAAACCTTGAGTGGTGATATTCAGGCTGCTATCTCAATGGCAATGGAAATTATCAGTCATCTAAAATTGTTAAAGGAAGATACTTTAGAACAGTTTGAAGAATTCCATGAACCTAAGGTCACCGATAAGGCTGGAGAGACAATTACTAAAGTTGAAACTGATATTAGATCTTGATCACAGTAATTCAAAAGTAATATATTGGGATAAGTGTCAATTAATTAAGCTTAGGTCAGATTATAGATGCCAAAAAAAATATTTTTTGATTTGGGTAATGTTTTAATAGATGTTGACAAACAAAAGGCAGTTGAGCTATTTGCTCAGGAGTTTAAGTTAGGTGAGGAAGGAATAAAAAAAATTGCAGATTCTTCTCTGGAGAAAAAATTTGCAGAGGGAAAAATTGGTATAGATGATTATATTGATCAATTGAATAATATTTTTAATAATGCTAAGAATGAATTGACTTTGCAGCGGGTCAAAGAAATTTGGAAGCACCCTTTTACCAAAATAGACTCTACGGAAAATATTTTGGATAGGCTGCGGGGACAAACTGATATATTTTTATTAAGCAATACCAATCCCTTGCATATTCTAGCAGTGAAGGAGAAGTATCCGGCGTTAATCCCAAAATTCCAGAAAAAAATCTATTCCTATGACGCAGGCACAAGCAAACCTGATCAAAAAATATATGAATATGCTCTCGAAAGAACAGGTGTGAAACCCGAGAATAGTATATTTATTGATGACCTGGAGGAGAATGTAGATAGTGCCCGAGAATTGGGATTTTATGTTCATCAATACCACAATCAAGAGGAATTGATCAATTTTTTACAGAGACATGATTTTGACGTAACGAAAATATAAATAGGAGATATAGAAAGAATGATAAATGATGAAAATACAAAAGCCGTAATATTTGATTTTGATGGGGTAGTGGTTAATTCGGAACCTTATTATGAAGCTGCTATAGGGGAAGTTTTATCTGAATATGGAATTAAAATTTCTGAAGATGAATGGGATCAGTTTAAAGGATTGGCGGATGAAAAATTTTATGAATTATTGGAAAGTAAATTTGATTTGCATGGAGAGATTGAAGAAATAAATGAAAGAATCGATCGTAGTTTGAGGAAAAAAGTAATAGATTTGAATTACATACCGGGCTTCAAAGATTTTTATGATTTTATTAATAAGAATTATAAAACAGGTTTAGTAACCTCTACTTCAAGTAATCATTTGGAATGGCTATTTAAGAATACTGTTATCGAAGATCTATTTGATCTAAAAGTCACTGCCTGTGATATAGAAAATAGTAAACCTCATCCTGAGCCCTACGAGAAGATGGCTAATATGCTCTCCATCTCTCCAGAGAATATTACTGTAATAGAAGACTCTGTCAATGGAGTGAAATCAGCCAATAAAGCGGGTATGAAAACAATTGGATTATTAACCAGTTTTAAAGAAGAAGAGATGACAATCGCAGATTTTATAGCAGAGGATTATGAAGAATTATTTGAACTCTTTAAAAAATGACCAGAATTAATTCTGATGGTTTTGTATAAAGTTTAATGAACGTAATCCTAAACCCCTCGGCAGTGTCAGCAGCCCTCTTCTCATCAAAGATTGCCAGGGAACCTGGCGGGATTACCTCTAATGAGATAGTTTGAGTAGAAAAAGGTTGAATAACATATATTTATAAAATTGTATGAATCTCTCAAAGTAATGGAAAAGTAATTATTTTATGAGCTCATCAATCCTGGACTTTAAACCAGACTGGATTGGTCCAGGCGAAGCGATTTTTGTCTGTGTATAATTCTGAACGAATATAGCCTTCCTTAGGAAGACTCTCAAGATTTAAATTTGCCTCAAAATTGTATTTGGAAGTATTGTAGGTGTTGATCTCTATTTCTTTATCACTATTATAATCAGAAACGTAACTTTTTATTTTTGAAATTTTACCGAAATATTCAGTGGATTCTGCTTCCATTTTTAATTGTGAGGGCTTTCCCTGCAACACTTCTCCGATCTCTGCTTTGTTTTCATTATCAAATATATTGAGTGTAGCATGGTCTTTTTTATGGTGGTTAAATAGGGTGATATCTATAGCAGGTCCATTGGAAACAATGGTCGGTTTGTTCTTTAGTCCATTAATAAGTTTATCAACTGAATTGCCGGTATTTTTTACGCCAGTTAACATTTTGCCATATAGATGCTCACTTGTATTGTTCAAAGATACTAATGGAGTCTTTATACTTATAAATCTATTTAAAAAACCATGAGAATCATTGCCAGCATATATGAGTTTATGTCTATTTTTAAGTAATTCCTGTTTCCATTTTTCTCTGTAATTCCCTTTAGAATTGGGATATTCTCCATTAAAAAATTGAAAGCCTGTTAATTTATTATGTTGGTCGTGTGTATTCCAGAAACCTCGTTTTAACAAAATTCTTTCTAAGCGGGAAGGCCTGAAACAAGGGTGGGCAGCAAAAGCGAGGGTATTTTGATCTAATTTATTGAGTACCTCACTATAGTATAATTCTGTGTTTTGGAAAAAGCCCTTTCGAAAACTATCCCCTGAACCAGGGAAGAATTTATCGGAGTTTAAAACCACCATATGAACCGTTCTATTCCTGCCATTATCAACGGAAATTTCTTCTCCGGGTAAAAGGATGAATTGGTTATTCTTTCCGTTGATTGTATTAATCTCAGATTTAAAATCATGCCACTTAACTACATCTGAGTCTTCCTCAGTCCAGGATTCGTGAGTTGTATCTAAGTCATAGGAATGGTCAGTAATAGCACTAAAATTTAACCCCATTGAGCGACCTATCTTAGGATATAATGAAAGAGGTAAGCCAAATTCTACTTGATCTTCTGTGTAATGGCTATGGCAGTGTAAATCTCCCCATTGAAAATTAGATAGAGTAGGTCGTTTATCAGGGTCAATGAAAACAGAAAGGAATTCATTCTCAATATTAGGATAATTATTATTAACCAGGGTGTAATCCTCATTGGCAGTAGAATAGGATAGTTTACATGAAATTTTTAATTTCTCACCAATATATGGGGATACATCTATAGGGTATATTTTTGAAAAAAATTTGTCTTCAATTAATAAATTTTCTTCAATGGAGAATTTATCTAAGGTTTCAGAACCATCGGATAGGATGATTTCAATTTCTTTTATTTTAGTGGGATAATTATCACAATCTTTTATTATAAGGGCAAGGGGTAATTTAGTCTGTTCAATTCTACGAGGTAAATCAAATATAATTTCAGGTTGCTTTTGAAATAAAAAGCCTTTGAATAATTGAGAGGGCTTATAATGTATTTCAGCGTATAAGAAAAATGGCACAAGGAAAGATATAATAATTACAATGTGATTGCTTATAATGGAATAATCATTTAAAAACATCTACTAAATATATTAGCTGAAAAATAAACACTCAAGTAGTTTTATAATAATTTTATTTTTTTAATACTGGATGGAATTTGCCACATTATTTATCAATATCGATTATATCTAAATTCTTGCATCGGGCCTGACATTGTAGAATTTTAGAAACATTTGGTTGAGTTCTGTTTTTATCTCCGGATATTAATTCTTTTATATAGGTACCAGCTTCTGCTTTTATTATTAAATCCAGGTAAGTATCAGTAATTTTTTCGTAGATAATTTGATAGACCTGTCTTATTCTGGTTTTATCAGTACGATTTTGGAGAACTCGCTGGGGAGTGCGCTGCTCGATTGCACCTTTTATCTTGTTTAATGTCTTAAGTTTTTCTGTTTCTACTGGGTCAGATAGAGAAACTAGACATCTGTATGTTTTGTCAGCTCTTTTCTCCTTGAATTGTTTGATGGCTTCTTTTTTGGTAAAATTTAAATTAAATACTTCTACCTTTGACTGATTTGTATTTATTTCTTTTTTAATCTTATCACAGTCTATATTTCGATTCACAGGATTTAATATTTCTACTACAAACTCTCTTTTGCCAAAACAGCGCGCGTCTATATCTTCTCGTCCTGCTCCATGAAATTTAGCTTCCTTACCTCCGGAATGATTTAAAATAGGTTTTTGGATTAATTGTTGTACTGATTGGGAATATTCTAGTCCGGTTTGATCACATTCTTCACATCCTTTTCCATGACAATTGTAGCAAAATAGGACAGTTTGAGGTAGTTCACGGGAATATTTGTTATACTGACCATATATCAATAAAGAATTTATTTGAAGATTTATTTTTTCATTTTTAATATCAACGATGGCGGTGAGATCTGGTCTTTCAAAATTAACACCGATATCTTTGATCGCCTGGACTTTTTTGCCAATCAGACGATTGAATTCAGATTTGAAATGATTAGAATATTGCTCACCATATTTTTGTCTATAATATTTTTCTTTCTGTTCAATTTTATCAGGAACGTGGGTTCCAATCAGAATGGTATTGATCTCGTAATTATCAATTCTTTTAAGGACCAAATCTACATATTTATCAATTTGATTAAAGATACCACCACATAAATCACAGTTTTCAAAATCAGTTATATTGACAGGAATATTTTCACGAGTGAAGTCTTTTTTGGAGAGAGTATTTCTGTTTCTTACAATTGCTCCTCTTTCTTTATTTTGTAAATTGTGTCCTAATCTTGCAAATTGACGTCCCAGGCAATGATTACATAAATTTTCTTTTAATAGCTGTTCTTTTTTTTCGTCTAGGTTCATAGCTTAGTCTAATTTTTATATTGTAGTTGCATATAGTACTCCTAGGTATTAGAGTAATCAGTCAATGAACAAAATTTTCAGTGTGTAAATGTTTATTACAATCAAATTAATTGCAAGTTTTTATTAAAAAAATTAGTATAATATGGTAAGATCTTCGATTTTGTATATACGAGTAGATAAGAAGAAAAAATAATAATATTTGGCCCAAATGTTAAGTGTAGTAATTTTAAATTAGATGAGATCTAAATAAGGTCAATTAGGAATCTTAAATAAAGTTTGTTAACTTACTCCTGGTGTTTTTTATGCTGAAATATATTTACGAAAATTGATTGTTATATTTGACAAATTGGAATTTATTACCAAAAAAATGAGAGTATAACAATCATAGACAGAAAAAAAGAGGAGTAAATATGACCAAGGATCTTAGTCATCAGGCTTATCCAAAAAATGTAACAGTGGTCGGGGCTCAATTTGGAGGCGAAGTGAATTTTATGACTGCAGCGTGGAGTACATATTTATCCCATGATCCACTTTTATTTGGTGTATCAATAGCGCCAGCAAGATATACTCATGATTTAATTGAGAAAAGTGGAGAATTTAACTGTAATTTTTTACCTTTTTCAGAGAGAAAACAAGTACATGCTATTGGAAGAATTTCAGGTTCGGAAGCCAATAAAATAGATGAATTGGGAATAGAGACTAGTAAAGGGGACTCAATTGATGTACCTTTTTTGGCTAAGGCTTATGCTATGATCGAGTGTAAACTACAAAAAACTGTTGAGGTGGGTGATCATACTTTCTTTGTGGGAGAAATAAAAAATGCTAAAAATTGCGCAGATAGTTTCAGAGAAAATAGCACTTTAAATATTAAACAAGAAAATCCTACTTTGTATCTTGGGAAAAATACCTATACAACTACTTCAGAAGAAGAACACACAATTTAGAAAATTAGGAGAAATAAATGTTAGCTAACAAGTATTTTAAACAGGGTAAGGAATTTTTGGGGGTTGATTATCCTGTAATATGTGGCGCAATGACCTGGGTAAGTGATCCGGAATTGGTTTCCACTGTTTCTAATTCAGGCGGTTTTGGAGTACTGGCCGGAGGGAATCTTGCGGTAGATGTTCTGGAAGAGCAGATAGGTGAAACCAGAGGAAAAACAGAGCATCCTTTTGGAGTAAATCTGATAACAGTGGCACCAAATTATCAGGACCATATTGAATTGGTAAGAGAAAAGGAGGTTCCTTTTGTTATATTTGCTGGTAGTTTTCCACGGAAAAGGGAAATACAGAGGGTGAAAGAATCTGGTGCTAAAGTTCTTTGTTTTGCTTCTACCAGTTCTATTGCTGAAAGAATGCTAAAATATGGAACCGATGCTATAATATTAGAAGGTATGGAAGCCGGAGGCCATGTGGGCAAAGTGAGTTTAGTAGTTTTACTGCAACAGGTACTTTTTAGTATTGATGAAAATGTACCCGTTTTCATTGGAGGCGGAATAACTACAGGAAAATTGAGTGCGCATTTATTAATGATGGGTGGGGCAGGTATACAAATGGGCACTAAATTTGCAGTAGCAAAGGAGAGTAAAGTACACAGAAAATTCAAAGAGAAAATTTTTAATGCTAAAGCAAGAAATGCTGTTTCCACACCTCAATTTGATAGTAGGCTTCCTGTAGTAGCAGTACGGTCCCTTCATAATCAAGCTCACGAGAAGTTTAACCAGCTTCAACTTGACCTGCTAAAGAGTTTAGATAATGATGAAATCACAAGGTCAGAAGCGCAGCAAAAAGTTGAGGAGTTCTGGGTCGGAGCCTTGAAAGAAGCAGCACTGGAAGGAAATGTTGAAGAGGGATCACTGATGGCTGGTCAATCAGCAGGATTAGTGAACAAAGAAATCTCTGTTTCTGCAATAATTGATGAAATGGTGGCAGAAATCGAAAAAGAATTGCAAAGAAACAAGAAGAATTTGAATGGGTTGGGTAACTAATATTTTTATGGAAAGCGGAAACTGGAAACCAGGAAACTGGATGAGAGTATAGAGAAAAGGGAATAAGGAATAGGGAGAAGGTAAAGGGGGAACGGAGCCTGGTTGTGAGATTTCTTAGATGAGCTGATAGGTTTGGTTATTTGTAATTTTGGTAAAAATTATAGTTAGATATGAATTAATATAACAAATCCATAAAATATTCTGATTCAAAATAAGGAGGGTCAAAATGTCGCTATTAATCAATGGTGTACTTTTAGAAGGTGAGAAGAAAGATATATTGATTCAGGATAATCGTATTGAAAAAATTTCGAGTAACATAGATAAAAATAGTGATAGGGTGATTTCTGGTCAGGGCAAAGTTGCTCTTCCCTCTTTTTTTAATCTACATACTCACGCTGCCATGACTCTAATGCGAGGATATTCTGATGATTTACCAGTTCAACAGTGGTTGGAGCAAAAAATATGGCCTCTGGAGGAAAAATTAACTTCTGAAGATGTTTACTGGGGTACAAAATTGGCCTGTCTGGAGATGATAAAAACCGGCACCACTTTTTTTAATGATATGTACTGGCATTTTGAGAGTACTGCTCAGGCTGTTGAAGAAATGGGGATTAGAGCGAGTTTAGGGGCGGTATTTATTGATCTGTTTGATGAAGACAAAGCTCAGGAGCAGCGACTTAAAAATGCACAATTATATCAAAAAATAGATAATTATTCTAATAGAATACAATTTAATCTTGGTCCCCATTCTATTTACACAGTTTCTGCTGAATCTTTAGAATGGGCTCGGGAATTTGCAGAAGAAAATGATCTGATGATCCACATTCATCTGGCTGAATCAAAAGATGAAATAGAGCAGTGCCAGGATAAGTTTGGTAAATCACCGGTGAAATACCTTGATGAAATAGGATTTTTAGGATCAAATGTAATCGCAGCACATTGTGTCTGGCTTGATGAGGAAGACATTCAAATATTGGCTGAAAATGATGTAAAAATGGTTCATCTTCCTGCTTCTAATATGAAATTAGCTTCTGGTACTTTTCCCTATGAAAGGTTAAAAGATAGAAGAGAAAATATTGCATTAGGCACAGATGGTAGTTCCTCCAATAATAATCTTGATATGTTTGAAGAAATGAAAATTGCGTCACTATTAGCTAAAATAGATCAGATGGACCCCACAGAAATGCCTGCTGACCAAATACATCGTATGGCTACTAAAAATGGAGCAGAAATATTTGATATAAAAGCAGGTATAATTGAGGAAGGAAAATTAGCTGATTTAATTTTGGTAGATCTGAATACCCCGGAAATGACTCCGGATTATAATACAAAGTCAAATATTGTTTATTCCGCAAATGGTAGCTGTGTTGATACAACCATTTGTAATGGTCAAGTTTTGATGGAAAGTGGTCATGTTGAGGGAGAAGAAAAAATAATTACAAAGCTTAATCAAATAGGTAATGATCTAATAACTAGATGAAAAATTCATTCGTTGGATTTCAATAAAAATCTGATTAGGGAACTGAGTCCTTGAATAAAAAATGCTGCTGCTACGCCATAGTAGAGTACTTTGGGATTTGCGATTATTAAGATTCCTACTACAATATAAACTAGGGCGGTGACTACTAAACTTAATTTCTCATATAATTTCATGATTTGTCTCCATTTTGACCTGCAGTAACTCGAGGGAACACGAGTAAACCGTGAGTGATGAATAATCCCCCAATCCAATAACGTATAAATTTAGGGTAAATCAGAATTAAAATAGCAAGAGAAAAGTATATTATAGCAGAAAAGAGAAGACCGACTTGTTTGGTTTGGCTGGTCTTTTGGCTGAATAGATCTATCAGATTAATTATGTTTTCATTTTTTAATAAAAAACTTTCAATGGAAGGATGGGAATGGGTAGAAAATAAATCATCTTTGAGGCTTTTCCAGAAACGATGGAAATAAATAATATTAATAAATAGTCCAAAGATCAAAATACTAAGAGTATAAGTCACACCACTAAAATAATTGCCCCAGGTTAGAAGTAAACCTATTTCATCCAAAAATAATCCCAATCCTACGCCATATAAAATTGCTGTAGTTTTTTTGGATATGAATTTCGATTCAACAATGGCAAACCAACCGGATATACAAATTAATAAGATTCCAATATAAAAGTGATGAATATGGTGGCCAAAAAGAATTATATTTCTGCCTATTGAAAAAGCTTGATCGGGCTTTCCTCCCATTTGAGCAACTTTAGCAAATTGAGTATTTGCGGAACCTGCAATTAATACAGCCAGGCGTATACCTATTAATCCAGTTAAGTAGGAAATTGCTATTATGAAGGGAAGCTGTTTTGTATTTTTATTGTCTTCTTTCATCGTAATTAAAATAGAAAATATTATCTTTTAAGCAACATTTTTTTCATTTCCGTGTAATCATCGGTTTGCATTTTATAGATGTAGTTCCCTTTCTTTAAATCACTAGCATCAATGAAAAAGGTGTGAAAGCCTGACTCCGCCTTATTTTTTGTGATCTGAGACAGTTTTTTTCCCATCATATTGTAAATAGATATTGTGATATCACTCTGTTTCTGAGCACAACATTTAATTGCAGTGATAGGATTAAAAGGATTGGGATAGTTTTGGTAGAGCTGAGTTGTTAACTTATCATTATTTTGATAGGAGGAAAGGGATTCATACCATGCTATTTTATCATTCACTGAGGAATAATAAATGTCTATATTTTCAAAATCATTAATAGCGTAAATCATATCACTCTTCTGTTCTGGACCAGAGATTCTCTGCTGTGAACTGAAAGAGGTCTTACCTTTATTTTTAAACCAGGTCATTTTGTTATTGTTATAAACACAAAGGAGGTCATTTTTGCCATCTCCATTTAAATCGGAACAATAGATTGACTTTATACCGGAGGCTGAATTTGAAATTATAATTTTTCTGTCATAGGTTGTTTCCCCCGTGTTTTTATGCCAGACGATTCTATTGTCATTACGGGCGGCTGAGATAACGTCAATATCTTGATCACCATCTAGGTCAGAAGCATAAATTGATTCCGCTCCTGAGGCATTATTGGTTATAATCTGTGCCCTTTTAAAGGAACCATCGCCTTTATTTTCATACCAGGCAATTTGATCGGATTGAGGAGAAGAATAGAGAATATCGGGATGATTATCATTGTTCATATCACAATGTTGAATAGCTCCAGGTTTTGTATCAGAGTCTGTTAAGAGTGTATATTTGGCAAAACCGTTAGATTTATTTTTAAACCATATAATTTTATTGTCTTTGTGAATAGCAGAAACAATCTCTGGTTTGTTATCTCCTGAAAGATTAGCAGTGTGAATAGTATTAATTGGGTATTCTGATAGACAAATATTTTTGTGCTTTTTAAAAGTGCTGCCCTTCATTTTATTTTCATACCAGAACAGTTTTCCCGCTTTGTTTTTATAATAGGAAACTAATATATCCTGATCACCATCTGCATCTATATCGGTTAAGGAAACAGATTTGACTTGCCCTTCTTCAGCATTAAAATTTTGTTTCTTCCAGGATGAATCACCGTTGTTAAAATATATAAAAATTTTATTTTTAGATTTATTTATAGTTAGAATGTCTTTCTTTCCATCATTATTTATATCGTTTACAGCAAATTTATCTGTACCTTCAGACTTATTACTGATTAGATTGGAAGGAGAGGAAAAATTTCCTTCCCCCAGATTTTTTATGAAAAACATATGACCTGAGTTTTTGGATGAATAGACTAAATCCGGTTTAGAATCGTTATTTAAATCTGAAACTTCAATGTAGGTGGGAGCGCTGTTTACTTCGGCAAGAGTGACAGGTTTTGCGAAATTTCCTTTTCCATCATTCTGGCACCAATAAATATTTTTGTCTTTGAGTGAACTGGAAATAATATCTTTGTTTCCATCTTTATTTAAATCTGCTGCTATTATTGAGCCGGCCCCGAAAGTAACATTTTTGATTATTTTTTTGCCTGAGAAAGAATTGGAGTTGTTTTTGAACCAAATCAGCTTGTTATTGGAATTTGCTATAATGTCAACATTTCCATCATTATTTAAATCAGCAACAGCACTAGAACTCACACTAATTGCTGAAGTCGAAACAATTTTTTGAGGGCTGAATGTCTTACTATTTATATTTTTGTACCAGGCAATTTTATTATCATGAATAGATACGGAAATTATATCCTGGTCTCCATCATTATCCAAATCCGCAGTTTTCAGATCAGAAGGCCCTTTTACATCAGGAGTAAGTGTTATTTGTTGCTTTTTCAGACCGACCTGACAAAAAACGCTGGATATTAAAAATGTTATAAGAACAAACAAGTATTTAATATTAGTGAATTTGAGAAAGTGCATAAAACCTCCGAATAATAAAATGTGATTTAAATAATACTGTCATATTATAAGATTATGCAAACGTTTTATTCACATTTTTTATCTAACAATATATTATTAGATCTTGTTTCCGTAACAAGCCTCCCTGAAATATTACTGGAATTATTCAGACTGTAAGGTGAAAAATGAATCCTAATGAATTTTACAGAAAAAAATATTCAAATATTCTTAAATGGGGGTACTACAAAAAGATGTTTGAGAAAATGGATTAGAGTATTCAATATAGCATATCTCGATTATCTCATCAATTCTCGTGCGCCCTGATGAGAGGCTCAATATGATGATCATTGCGCTTTTGCGGTAACCCCATAATATGTATTTGGCAGATAAATATTTCAATAAACAATTTTTATCAAATTTTCTGTCTATTAAAATAGAGAAAATAAAATTGATTTTCAAATATATAAATGGAGTAAGTTCAAAAATGTGCGTGGGGAAGGGAACTTAGAATAATTATTATGTTAGAGTTATCTGTTTTTTAGATGCTTGAATTTATTTTAATATTTTTTTCAAACTCCAAAATCTAAGGCCCCCGTTAAGCCCTTTAATATAACGATCGTTGGTCTTTTACAGTACCTCTATAAATTATAGTGAATATAGTAAAAAGCTGAAAGCCATAAGGATATTGGAGAAGGTTTTTAAGCAGGAAAAATTGCTTTATTTAAAGGTTACAGGCTACTTACCAGTCCATTTTTTACCCTGCATGTCACTCTGTAATTTATCGGACATACTTTGATAGTTCTGAGATTATTTAAATTTATCAGCGATTTTTCTGTATGCTTCTCTGAAAGGAACGCCCTGTTGAACAAGCTTATAAGCCTCTTCAGTTGCAAATAATTCTTCACTCAGATCTTCTTCGCATTTTGTTTTATTTACTGTTAATTGTGAGAAGATCAATTCATTGATTTTTAAGGAATTTTTGGTGATGTCTAAGGCTTCAAAGACTGCTTCTTTAAAAAGTTGTGTATCTCTATGGTAACCTGATATTAAATTGGACATCATTGATTTAATTCTGCTCTCAAGGGAAGTTACTTTATGATAATTTGCACGCATTAGTTCCAGGACATCGGGATTTTTCTTTTGAGGCATGATCGAACTACCTGTTAGAAATTTGTCAGGGAGGTCAAAATAACCGAATTTAGGCATTGAAAATAGTATCAAATCTGAAGCATATCTATTCAAATCATACATTAATTCACTGAAAATATGAGCTAGTCCGCTGGCAAATTTACCCCTACTATTTTGAGCATAAATAGGACTTTTTTGAACCTGGTTAAATTCCAATTTCTCAGCTGTATAGTCACGATCAATGTCCAGAGGAACACCGTAGCCGGCTGCTGTACCCAGAGGTGATTGATTGATTAAGTTTCCATAAAACTCCAGATGCTTACTATCATCCTGTATAGCCTCTTTTAATCCACTCACCCACATTTTGATAGAGGAGGGCATGGCTTTTCTTGTATGGGTATATCCAGGAAATGATATTTGACCATATTTTTCAATAGTTTCATTAAAAGTTGAGCAGTTTTGTTCGATTAATTTTTTAATATTATCAATTTCATCACGGTAGTATAAACGCATGGCTGTTAAAACCTGATCATTGCGGGAGCGCGCTGTATGTATTTTTTCACCTATATCACCTAACTTTTCTGTCAAATGGTTTTCAATAGCAGTATGACAATCTTCTTGAGATTGGTGTATTTCAAAATCATTCTGTTTGTCGAGTTCAATTATATTATTTAATTCAGAAACTAATTTGTCTTTTTCTGTTGGAGTCAGAATATCGATTTTTGCCAGCATTTTAGCATGAGCAATTGATCCCAGACAGTCATATTTGACCAGACGCTGATCAAGTTTATAATCATTACCTACTGTATAATTTTCAATTAACTCATTTAAGGAATAGTCCTTATTCCATAATTTCATGGTTTATATTCTCCTAGCTATTTAATTTTAAAATAAAATTTATGAATGATAACATTAAAAGTTTAAACTTTTGATTTATTACGGGGGCGAATACCCAGATAAAAAACATTAAGTCCACCTAAAAACTGGCCTGTTTTTAGGTGGACTTTTTAATAGAAATATAATTTCTAAATTTATTGATTCTCTTTTTCTTTCTGGATAGCACTATAGGCTTTTAATCTGATGGAATTAATATTTATAAATCCGCGGGAATCCTGCTGATCAAATCCACCTTCAATATCCATGCTGGATAACTTTTCATTGTAAAGGGAGTTTGGTGATTGTCTACCGGTGACCCGTACATTACCTTTGTAAAGTTCTAATTCTACAGAGCCGGTGACATTCTCCTGACTGCTCTTCATAGTTTTCATTAAAAAGTCCATTTCCGGTGCAAACCAGAGACCATTATAGATTACTTCAGAAAATTTAGGTATTAAGCCATCTCTAATATGCATAACTTCTCTATCCATAGTGATACCTTCCAGGTCTCGATGTGCTTTCCATAAAATTGTTGCACCCGGTGTTTCGTATACTCCTCTGGATTTGACTCCTACGAAACGATTTTCCACTATATCTACTCGACCTATACCATGTTTTTTGGCCAGGTCATTCAGATAGAGAAATAATTCTAAAGGCTCTTCTTTGGTGTCTTCTGTATCTAAATTTGTTACTTTGGTAGGGATCCCTTTTTCAAATTCAATTTTTATATTTTCATCTTCCTCAGGAGCATCTTGGGGTGAATTAGTGCGGGAAAAGACATGTTCAGGGGCTTTATGTGAAGGATCTTCCAGAATCCCGGCTTCATGGCTGATATGCATCAGATTATCATCTTCACTGTATGATTTTTCTTTGGATGCTTTTACTTCTATATCGTATTTGTCAGCGTATTCAAGTAGGTCAGTT